>Ga0335085_10001579_pt1 | contig 47040 bp, 41 predicted proteins | sample Lox_Sample_45_FD_206712 | JGI IMG/M metagenome (GOLD analysis project Ga0335085, IMG submission 206712) | Soil microbial communities from Loxahatchee National Wildlife Refuge, Florida, United States - Lox_Sample_4.5 | ecosystem: Environmental > Terrestrial > Soil > Wetlands | place: USA...
CGTCTTCCTGGTTGTCGCTGTAATACTTTTTTCGGATGGCCACCACGCGAAAATTACATTTTTCATAAAGCCTTTGGGCAGCCTCGTTGCTCTGGCGTACTTCCAGGGTGGCCAGGCGGGCCCCGCGCTTAAAGGCATAACCCAGGCAATGGTCCATCATTTGTTTTCCAAAACCTTTGTTTCGAAATTCGGGCGCAATGGCCAGGTTAATGATGTGGGCTTCCTCGGGGGCCTCCCAATAGCCCATGTAGCCGGCCACCTTGCCCTCTTCCTCCATCACGAAATAATGGGCCGCGGCGCGCTTGAGTTCCTCGTCGAACAATTCCTTGGACCAGGGGGAGGGCATGGAGGCTTTTTCGATCTCGACGACCCGGTCCAGGTCCGCCTCCAACATGGGCCGGAATGTCATTGGGGATTCGCCTTTTCATCAACGGAAGGGAGCCTGATGTAGAGGGGTTTTAATTCCATTAAGGACGGCCGCGCCCCGCCCCGCCAGCGGCGGTAGGCGATGCGGGCGATGCTCATGGCCTTGGGTTGGTGCAGGCTGTTGAAGGCGAACATCCCTTGGGTGCCCAGGCTTTCGCGCAGTTCTTTTTCATACTTCAGGGCCCCCGGCCCGACGATCCAGGCTTTTTCCTTCAAAAGAAGGGCCAGCCTTTCAAACCCCAGGATCTGCGGCGGGTCGAGTTCGGTAAAGCCCTCGGCCTCGATCCGGTAATGCCCCACGAAGCACTCGCCCCTTTGGGCGTCCACCAGGCAGAGGGCTTCGCCCATCATTTCAGCGGCCCGTAAATTCTCGGCCAGCCCGTCCAGCGTGGAAACGCCGAAGGCCAGGAGGTTGGACGGCATGCAGAGCCCCTCGGTGGTGGCGATGCCCACCCGAATACCGGTGAAGCTTCCAGGCCCCACCGAAACCGCCACGGCGGCCAGGTCTTGGGCCGTCATGTCCCTTTGTTGGAGCAGGGTTTCCAGGGCCGGAAGCAAGGTGGCGGAGCTTTCCCAATCACCCGGCAAGGCCATCTCGGCCAGTTCCTCGCCCGTCACCAGGTCCAGGAGCGCCACGCTGGAAATTCGCGTGGAGACTTCTATAGCGGCCAGCATTTGATGAGCTCCTCCAATCGGGGGATGCTGTCCGGGTGGGACGCTTCCACGATCACCCGGCGGCTTTCTTCCGAGATGAATTCAAAGATGAGCTTGAGCGTGGCCGCCGGAAAAAGCTTGGGGAATTTGTCGCCCCACTCCACCGCCACCACGCCGCCCCGGTTGGTCCATTCCTGCCACCCCAGGTCTTCCACTTCCCTTGGGTTCTCTAACCGGTACCAGTCAAAATGATAAAGATTCAGGCGGCCTTCGTAAATGTGTTGGAGGTTGAAGGTGGGGGAAGTGACGGGCCCTTCGAATCCCAGGCCCTTGGCCATGCCCTGGACCAGTTGGGTCTTCCCCGCCCCCAAGGGGCCGGAGAGGGACCAAATATCGCCCGCTTGTGCCTGGCTGCCGATTAATTGTCCCAATTCGAAAGTTTGTTCCGCGGTGTCGCAAGTGACGCTGGTCGTGAGCAATAATAAATCCTTCACATAAGTGTTGAGTTTTGAATTATGGATTTTGAGTTGTTGAGGTTTTTGAACCTTTGGTTCAAAAACACACCTTAACTCAAAACTGAAAACCCAAAACTCAAAACTTGTTTATGGCTATCCATAGTAATCCATCTGCCGGCGGATTTTTTCCTTCACGTCGAAACCCGCGAACTTCTCGCAAAGGTGGAGCCCCATGTCGATACCGGCCGTCACCCCGCCACAGGTGATGACGGGCCCATCTTCAACTACCCTTTGATCTACGACCTGTTCACAATATTCGGCCAATTCCACTCTCGCCGTGGGATGGGTCGTAGCCTTTCGCCCCTTGAGAAACCCCGCGGCGCCCAACAGCAGGGCCCCCGAACAAACCGAAGCCTTGAAAGGACAGGGCTCCATGGTTTGGAGCCAATGGATAAATGGGCCTCATAACGGATTTTGCGGGTAATGAACCCTCCAGGGACGACGACCAGGTCGAAGCGATCCAGGGGCAGCCCCACCTGGGTGGGCGTGAATACCAGGCCCCGGTCGTCCGTCACCTGCTCGGTGGGCGCGCAAACTTCCCAATTCATGTTTTTCAGGAACCCCATGGCCTTCAAGCGGGTCAGGGGGTCATAGGCCCCCAGGAAGTCCAGGGAGGTCATCCCGTCGAAAATGACGAATCCGATCTTCATAGTTCACCAACCCCAAATCTACCACAGAGGCACGGAGGCACAGCCGGAACAAATCTTAGGATCAAATCTATTAACCGTGTCCCTGTGTCTCTGTGGTGAAAATGGTTTAGTTACTTCGCGAAGTGATCGAAACCCTTGGCGACGAGGGGTTTCTTTTCGCCTTTGCGGGTGATGAGGGTGATCCCTTTGGTTTTCGGCACCATGCGGCCGATGGACTTGACGGCCACACCGGTCTCGGCCGGAAGCTTTTTAACCGCCTCCGAGATGCGGGAAAGGGGGACGGTAAACAATAGTTCGTAATCTTCCCCGCCGTTGAGGGCGAAGTCCACAGGGTTCAAGCCGCCCACCTCACAATAATGGGCGAGGAAGGGGGAGAGGGGCAAGGCCTCCTCGTGGATTTCGGCTCCCACACCCGACTCTTCGCACAAATGGTGCACCTCACTGGAAAGGCCGTCGGAGATGTCGATGGCGGAAGAAGCCATTTTTTGGGCGGACAGGGTGCGTCCCACCGTAAACCGGGGCACGGGGGTCAGGTGCCGCTTGATGAGATGGGCCTCAGAATGCTTCTGCTCGTCGCTCTCTTTTGAGGGGTGTTGGAGGCAATAAAGCCCCGCCGCCGAATCCCCGAGGGTGCCGGTCACGAAAAGGGCGTCGCCCGCCTTGGCGCCGGAGCGCCGAAGGGCCTTGCCCGTTTCCACTTCGCCCACCAGGGCCACGTTGACCACGAACTTGTCGCTTCCCACCGTATCGCCACCCACCACCTGGGCGCCGTACTGCTCACCCCACCCTTTGAGGCCGTCATAGAAGGCTTCCAGGTCCTTGACCGGGAAGTTGGAAGGAACCCCCAAGGACACCACCGCCACCGTGGGTTTGGCGCCCATGGCCGCGCAGTCGCTGATATTGACCGCCATGGTCTTGGCGCCCAACTGCCAGGGGCTGATCCACTTGAAGTCGAAATGCCGGCCCTCCACCAACATGTCGGTCGTAAAGACCATCTCGTGGCCCTTGGTGGGCTTGAAGATGGCCGCGTCGTCCCCGATTCCCAGGACCACATTGGGGTTCTTGGCCTTCATCTCGGATCGGATTTTTTCGATGAACCCGAATTCGCCGACCTTGCCCAGGGTTTCCTTTTTATCTTTCATGGTTTTCCTCAGGTGGTGTAACGGCCGTTGATTTCAATGTACCCGTCCGTCAGGTCGCAGGTATAGACGGTATCCTTGGCTTTGCCGAGCCTTAAGTCCACCACGATATCCACGTTTTTCTCAGAAAGGATTTTCTTGAGCCTCTCCCGGGACCAGGAGACCTTCTTGCCGCCGTTGTAGAGGAGGTAGCCGCCGATCACCACCGACGTCTTGAATTCATCGACGGCGGCCCCGGAATAACCCACGGCGGCCAGCACCCTTCCCCAATTGGGGTCGGCCCCAAAAATGGCGGTTTTGACCAGGGGGGACTTGGCGACCGACATTGCGGCCAGGTAGGCGTCCTTCGGGGTTTTGGCTCCCCTGACCGTGATGGAAACCAGCTTGGTGGCCCCCTCTCCGTCCCGGACCACCGCCTTGGCCAGGTCCAGGCAGACATCCTTCAAAGCCTTGAGGAAAACTTGGTAATCCTTATTTTTGGAAGCGATAACCTTATTGCCACAAGCGCCGTTGGCCAATAAGAGGACCGAATCGTTGGTGGAAACATCGCCGTCCACCGTGATCCGGTGGAAGCTGGGCTCGGTCGCCTCCCGCAGGGCTTCCGCCAGCAGCGGCCGGCTGATGGCCAGGTCCGTCAAAAGATAGACCAGCATGGTGGCCATATTGGGATGGATCATGCCCGATCCCTTGGCGAAGCCGGTCAACCAGGCGTTCTTACCGCCGATCCAAAGCGGCCTGGCGCTGTATTTGGGGAAGGTGTCGGTGGTCAGGATGGCGTTGGCCGCGTCCATACCCCCCAGCCGGGAAAGCCTTAAGACCGCCTGCCTTACCCCACCCAAAATCTTGGGCATGGGCAAGGGCACGCCGATGACGCCGGTCGAATGAACCAAGACCGAACTTGCCGGCACATTTAAAAGCTTCCCCGCCAATAACGCGGTTTTTTGGACGTCCTTTTCGCCTTGCTTGCCCGTGAGCGCGTTGGCGTTCTTGGTATTGACCACCACCGCCTGGATCTTGGCCCCGGCCTTCAGCACCTTTTCGGTGTGCTTGGCGGGCGCGGCCTTGACCTTGTTGGTGGTGACAAGGCCTACGGTCGTTGCCGGAAACTTGGAGCAGAAAAGTGCCATGTCGAGTTTGTTGTTGTTCTTCAGTCCCGCATGAACGCCCGAGACCAGGTAGCCGAGGGGAAGGGGCAGGAAGGGGGGTCTGGTTTTCATTTCAAGATTCCTTGCTCAAAGTTGAAGCATTCTAACCCAAAACAAAATTTTGAATTTCAAATTTTAAGTGCTAAATTACAGCGGCTTTTAGGCTTTGGCTTTAACAGGAGTTGTTACGGATGCGTTGCAAGGGAGCTGAAATTCCGTTGAAAGCCGTGTTGTTCGACTTGGACGGAACTCTTATTGATTCGAAGAAGGACATCGCGGCGGCGGCCAATGCCGCCCGGGTGCACTTCGGCATGCCCGCCCTTCCCCTGGAGGTCGTCACCGGCTACATCGGCTGGGGCATCGAGCACTTGAACCGCAAAGCGCTCGAAACCGAGGACCCGGCCAAGCTGGCCGAGGGATTGGAAGTCTTGAAAGCCTATTACCGGGAGCATTGCGTGGACCACACGGTGATCTTTCCCGGCGCGGTGGAGCTCTTGGATTTCCTCAAGGGCCAGGGCATTGGGATGGGGTTGGTTTCCAACAAACCCCACGAGTTCACCTTGATCACCCTGGAAAAGCTGGGCCTTTCGCCTTACTTCAAGGCCATCCTGGGGGCCGACGCCGTCCCCAACAAGAAACCCCACCCCGAACCGCTCCTGGCGGCCCTGTCCAAGATCGGGGCCACGCCTTCCGAGGCAGTCATGATCGGGGATTCGCCGGTGGACGTCCAGGCCGCCCGCGCGGCGGGGATGCTGGTAGGCTTGGTCTCCCATGGTTTCGTGGCCAAGGAGCACCTGAACGCTTCCGACCCGGACTGGCTGGTGGATTCACTAAGTGAATTTATTGATATACTCTTTTAAAAATCATGTCTTTTTTTAACCAGAAAATTAAAGATAGAATCAATCTCGCCCTCAACTTCTTAGCGAGCTTCACTTGTATTTGCGTTATCGCGGAAATAATAGACGAGTATTTTAGATTATGGGGCGCCTGGAGTTACCTTGAATTGTTTTCGGTCTTCTTACTGGTATTGCTCTTTCACATTTCGATCAAATGGACGGCTCAAAAACATACCGACGATTACAAAAAGATTACCAATCTTATTTATTCAATCATTTTAGGTTTGGGAACAATTGGGCTGTCTTCGTATAACATTTATTATGAGCTTTACGTTCCTCACCGAGACGGTCCTTCTTGGCGCATGGTGAAAATAAACGCTTTAATTTCACTTTTAGGTTTTTTTGTACTCATACAACAGAAATGGGCCTTCACAACATTAAAAGTAATCCTTGGTCTAATTGGTATTGTTCTTCTGTTGTTTTTAATATTTCAAAATGGATTAAACGCTTTGATTTCAGCCTTTCTTTAACACCACCAATTGATTTCAGAATCTCAAAATTTAGCGCTTTCCCAGGCCAGGATCGCCTTTTTCCGCGCTGAACCCCATTTGTAGTTCCCAACGACCCCTGAATCCCGGATGACACGGTGGCAGGGGATGAGATAAGCAAGGTTGTTATGCCCCACGGCTGTTCCCACCGCCCGGGTGGCCTTGGGCTCCCCAATTTTTTCCGCCACATCCTTATAGGCCGCGAGGCAGCCGGACGGAATCCTCAAGAGCGCTTCCCAGACTTTTATTTGAAACGGCGTGCCCTTCAACAGCACTTTCAGTTTCCCCTTCGAACCTCGGAAAATTTTTCGGACGACCCCGGCCGTCGCGGAGGGATTGGATTTAAAGGACGCCCTGGGCCACTGGCGTTTTAATTGGGCCAAAGCTTCTTTTTCGCCGCCCTTGTCCAAGAACAGGAACCCGCAAAGGCCCCGCGGGGTGACGGCGACCAAGGCTTCCCCGAAGGGCGTGGGGTGGACACCGTACTCGATTTGGAGCCCTTCCCCCAAAGTCTTGTATTCCCCCGGGGTCATGGCTTCCACTGAAACGAAGAGGTCGTGCAAACGGCCCGGCCCGGACAGGCCCGAATCATAGGCCGCGTCCAGGACGCTCCGGGATTCCCTCAGTCGTTTCTTGGCGTATTCGGCCGTGAGGTATTGCAGGAACCGCTTAGGACTGACCCCCGCCCACCGTTTAAAAAGCCTTTGGAAATGGAAAAGACTCAGTCCCGAGGCACGGGCCAATTCGTCCAATCCCGGCTGGTCCTGCCAATGGGCCTCCAAATAGTGGATGGCTTTTTCAATGCGTTCGTAATCGTTCATGTTTTGAAATATAGGGGATGGGGCTGGGAGAAACCACCCGGTTCTTGCGATGGATGTCATCCTGAGCGCAGCGGAGGATCTATGTTTTAACAAACGAAACAAAGATTCTTCGTCGCCAAGGCTCCTCAGAATGACAAAGTTTTAATCAGGTCTACGTGACGCCAGGTAGGCCTTGACGGCCATGACAGGAGTTTCCAAGGGCGGGCGCCCGATGACGGTGACGCATTCCATCCGGTTCTCGTCGACGGGGATGCCCCACCCGAAGGCGATCTTGGCTTCCGGATGGCCGTCCAGTTGGAAGACTTCGACCTTTCCCCGCCAGGTGATCTGGCCGTCTTCCACCAGGCGCAGGGGCTGGGTATGCAGGTACCGGACCTGGCAGAGCGCCTTGCGCTCGATGGCTTCTTTGATCTTTTCGCGTTGTTGTCGGCTGTCGAGCATTTTTTCCTATTTTTTCAATTTGAGGATAAAACTCAAGGGCGCGCCTTCGCGCTCCACCCTGTGTATCACCTTTCCCTCTTCGGAAGGGCCGGGCTTGAAGCCCGCCCGGGTCATGATGATAGCGTAATCGGCGTCTTCTTTCTTGGAAACATAAACCATGTTCGGCGTGAAATAAGCCTGGGATTGGAAGGGGTTGCCGTCGGCGTAAATTTTGTAAGACCGGTTCGGGTCCTTGATTTCATTGGCTTCCAGCCATTTCACCGCTTCTTTCGTGCTGGCCATCCAGTAATCAGTCTCGTATTTCCCATAGGCTCCCTTGAAGCCGCCCACCAGTTCGTTGAAATAGGCGTATTCATAAGGATGGAGGCGGACCATGTCCGTTACCGTCAATAGGACCCCCAGGGCCGTCAATCCGGCGGTCGCTTTCCGCCCGAGCCCCCACTGCTTCTTCCGGTAGAACTCAATGAACGCGATCGAGGCCAAAACCGACATGACGGGCAGGAGGAACAGGAAATGCCGCAAGCCGTCGTAGATGGCCGGGCGAAGGAGGAAATACAGCCCCAAATTCAGGATAAAGACCCCGGCCATCAAAATGAAAAGCGGCCTCGCTTTCAGGGACTTCCATTGGATGAAAGAGTCGATAAACAAAGCCAGGATGAAGAGGGGCGTCGTCACGGCGATCCAAAGCGGCAGGTAATACCAGGGATAGGTAAGGGAATCCGCCATACCGCCCATGAACAAAAACGAGAACTTCGGGGGAAAGTGTACGCTCAGCCAGAAAACGGTGAAGAGGTTCCTGAAATAATCCTGGCCGATGAAGGGCCATAGAAGAAGACAGAGAACCTGGGAAATCACCAGGGTGCCCATCCACTCCAAAACCTTATGGGTCCACGGAAAAGAATTCCTGGATTTCCCTTTTTCCCGCGAAGTCCAAAAAAGGTAGAGGTCGTAGAGGACCATGACCGGGAAGAGGGTGAACCCAACAATCCGGGAGCTGATCGTCAGGCCCGCCAAAAGCCCCAGGAAGAACCACCGAAACCTTCCTTCCGGGAATTTCCGCTCATACAGGTAAAGCACCGCCAGGCTAAGGAAATAGAAGATGGCATAGGGGATGTCCTTGGGGTTGGCTGGGACGCTTCCTGAGAAAGGAAGGAAAAGGAACAGGAAGACCGGACCCGCCAGTGCCCAAGAAGCGTCGTACTCCACCAGGAGCATTTCATAAACAGCCCAAAACAAGAACCCGGCGAACAGCAGGTTGAGAAGGTGCAACAACTCGTAATTGGAAGGCCCCGTGATAAAACCGAGGAGAAAGGTATAGGGGTAGCTGTGTTCCGGGTCCATATAGGACATGGGAACACCATGGATGAGGTATTGGTAAAGATCAGCGCCGCCCTGGTAGGTGTCCTGCTCGTCCCAGGTGCAACCGTAATCCCGGAAAGTCAGGAATGAAAAAGTGAGGTAGAACAGCAGGAAGGCGAATAAAGGCAGGCGTTTTTTCATTTGAACCTGGGGATTAGGATGAGGGCATTCTAACCGAACCCGGGGGTTCCACCTAGCTCCTCCCACCGACAAACAAAAAGGGCCCCTCTTTTAGAGGGGCCCCCGGTCCATCTTTTGTTTATGTCGGCCGGAAAGGCTTATTGGGCTGCGGAGGGCGAAGAAGGCTGGACCTTCGGGGCCGGGTCCGTGGCGCCGATGATGGTCGCTTCCCTTTGGTGCTGGTCCGCCACGGCCTTGTCCAGCTGGCCCAGGGCGTCATTCATGTTCTGCTTGGTTTCCAACTGGTGCTGGGTCCGCAGGGCCTTCTTGAGGGCCTGCTCGTAGCTGTCGTAAAACCCATCGGTGATATCCATCGTAGCCAGGGCGTAGAGGGCACCGGTTTGGGGGTCGGTCCAGCGGTCGATGATGTGGCTGCCCATCAAGGTCTGATCCACCACTTGCTTGGAGACCACGGTGGTCATTTCGTCCGAGCCGGCCGTGTTCTTCTGGTCGAAATAATCCTTGTGGTCGCTCATATAGTCCATGGTGAGCTTTTGCACGGTCACCTTGATTTGGGCGGCCATATCGGCCCGGGCCCGGCTGTCGGCCTTTTCCCGCATCAGGGAGATATTGGGCCCCTGGTCCGCGATGCCCACGCCGTAAACTACCGAGTTCACATCGCCCTTGAAAACACCGCCGCCCTTTTCCACCCAATCAGGCTTGCCGTTGGAAACAGCCTTTACCTCCATCTTGGTTCCACCACAGCCGAACAACAGCAGGGCAGCCGCCAAACCGAATAGAATCTTTTTCATCACTCTTCCTCCTCAATAGTTAAATATTGCAGCTTCCAAACCCCGAAATCCCGACTCACGTCCAAATGAAGGATCCAAAATCCATGTTATATGATTCCCCAGTTGCAAAAGGCCCCGATACCCAGCTGATCCCCCTCATTATAGAAGCCGTTCGGAAGCCATTGGAAATCCAAGCCGAAATCCAGGGTCTGCAGGAACATCCCGCTTTTATGGAAAATCGTGGCCCCCACCCCGAAAACGAATCCGCCGGAAAAACCGCTGGCCAGGTCTTTGTTATCGCCGGTTCCGGGTATTTGGACCGTGAGAAGCGAGAGGTTCCCCAGCAAACCCAATTTTACGAAGGGGATGTGGCCGCCTGATTTGACATCGTGTAGATAGAGGTAGCCGTCCAATTCCAAGGGAAAATGTAAATTATAGGGCGTCGTGTATCCCTGGTCCGCGTAAATGTTGTCATTCTTGCTGATGTTGTTATCCCCGAAACCAAAACCAAAACCCAGGCTGGCGCTCAAACCCCAAAAATCCCGCGCGTAGGAATAGCGGCCCCACAGGGCGATGTCCATTTCCGGATCGATTCCCGTGAAGTAGGCGTAACGGAAACCCCACCCGATGTTGGAATAAACTTTGGCGGGCAGGACCGACTCGGCCACGTTCGGCATATTCCAAGGATCAGCCTCCTTGTCGTAAGCCCCCCCGATATAATCCGGACTGACCTGGCCGTAAACTTCCTTGTCGTAATTGTCGATGATGGCCTTGTACTGGTCCATGCCGATATAGGCCAGGTAAGTGACCTCGGTTTCCGTCGGGAAATGTTTCAAAAACCGGGTGGTGATCGCGTTGCGGACGTCCTGGATGTCCCGCAATTTTTCATGGATCAAATCTTCCTTTAATTTCTCCATTTCATCGGTCATGTGGTTGAGGTCACTCATATCCTGGACCTTCTCCACTTTCTTTTTGTAATAAAACTTCCCTCCGTCCGTCAGGGTCCGTAGCCGGGCCATATTTTGCTGGTATTCCTCCTCTTTCGCCTTCAATTTCACCAGGGCGTCCTTGATGATTTCCCGTGCCGTGGTTTTGGAAACCCATGCCTTGGTGGTGACTAAGTGGGTCGCGCTGTCCACCTGGGGCCGGGAAAGGTTCACTTCCCGCAGGAGCTGGACCACCTTGGTAACGGTCATGCTCTCAAAATATTCCTTGGTCTGCCCGTTTTCCTGCACGGTCTCGTCGATGGTGTTGACCTTCACATAGGTGAGGATGTTGGCGGAAAGGTCCAGTCGGGCCTTTTGCTGGGAAAGCTCGACGGCTTTGCCCAGGTCGCCCGGGCCGTTGTACCCTTGGGTTCCCCAGCCCACCACCGTGCCGCTGTCCCCATCCCCCTCGTCGCCCCATACCGGGGAAAAAAAGAGGACGGCGAGAAGAGGCCCTATGGCGGCATATCGGAACAAGGATTTCAATTTTTGGCCTTCTTTTGGGCTTCATTGGTCAGGACGGTTCCATCTTCGAACACGACTTTTCGCACGGCCACCGAAACCTTGCCCGTGCCGTTCTGGGCGCTCTCCCACATGCGGTCGTAGGGTTCGCCGTCGATATAGGGGTTGTTCTTCCAGACGAAATAGGCGTCGTTCTTCATCTGCTCCATGGGGTTGACCGCCACCTCGTCGTCCTTTGAAAACTCATATAGGGTCTTGCCGAAGGAGTTGGTGATTTTCACGGTGATGGAGACGCCCACGACTTTCTTGGTCGTGTTGTTCTTATAGTGGATGAACAGGCGGACCGCCTGTTGCGAATCCACCTCCTCCGTATCCAGCGTGGTATCCCAAACCTCCACCGCTTCCCGGGCCGTCCGGGGCACGACCACGGGCTGGTCATTGGGCGCAGCCGCCTGTGAATCGTCCGCTGGGGAGACCTTGGGGGCCTGGGCCCAGCCCCAGGTGTAATCCGCGTGCAGTTCCACCACCCGGCCGTCCCTTAAGGTCACGCTTTCCTGCACCCCTTTGCGGAAATTGGATTCGAAGGTCTCATTCTCGAAGTAAGGGATTTTCCCCTTCCCCTTGTCGCCATCAGCGAAGGATGCCCCCGAAAGCAGGAAGATCAAAAGCCCCAGGGGCCAAAACCCCCAAAATCGGTTCCATCTCATTCTCTTTTCCTTTCAGGCCGGGCCAACCCCGGTCCTAGGGTTTCATCGAATCCAGCTTGGCGAGGAAACTGCGCACCAATGAAACCTGGTCGGGCCCGAAAACAATGACCCGGTCCCCGATAGCCACCTTGGCGCCGTCGGAGAGCTTTTTCAGGTGATCCAAGTCCATGACCGCCGTCACCGTCTCCCAAAGGTAGATCTCGCTCATCATGCCCGTGGAGGTCTTGGTGTCGTGGGAAACATCTTCACCCTCGCAGGCGAAGCGCTCTCCCGAGGGGGTCAGGAAGTACACGGTATTTTCATCGTCGAAAACCAGCAGTCGGTTGGAATCCGTATCGAAGGGCCGCCAATCCTTGTCGTGGCCGTGAAAAACAAGCCCGTCGGAGTTATATTTCGTGCCGGCCATTCGGTAAAAGTAAAACCGGGCGCTGAAGGAGGAATCGGACCCGAAGGTCTTGCCCGAGAAGGCCGCCACCAAATCGACCTTGATGGCGTCGCCCCGGTCACAGTGGGGAGGATTGCCCGGCCCGAATTCGTCCTTGGTCTGGATGCGGGTCACGTCCTTGACATCGTTGTAGTCGGTGACGAGCCAATCGGGATGAAGGGGCACATTAATGGAGGGAGAGGCCTTGACCTCTTCCGGCGCATCGTCGGCGAAAACCATGGAAACCAAACTTCCCAAGAAGGCCAGTCCCAAAGCCAAGAAGATACCGAAAAACTTTTTCATAAAAACACCCTTCGAAAATTTTCCTGAACCCGGGTCATTTTAAGGAAAGGCCGGGCCGAAATAATGAGCCTTATCATAATGAACGAAGGCCGTCGCGAAGGTTAAAAACCTGTGTCTTTCGTTCCAAAATGGCTAAAAAGTTGAAGTTTTATGGCCCGAAGGGGGAACGGGCGGCGGGGCGGTGGAGGCCCGTAGGATGAGTTCGGGTTCGATGAGCACTTGTTGGGAATGGCGTTTGGGGTCCTGCACGATGGACTCCAAAAGCTCCATGGCGATGCGGCCCATCTCGTAAAAGGGCTGGTGGATGGTGGTGAGGGGAGGGACTTGGTAGGCGTCCTGGTCGTAATTGTCGAAACCCACGATGGAAAGATCCTGGGGCACCTTGGCCCCTTTCATCTTGGCCGCCTTCAAGACCCCGAAGGCGATCATGTCCGTGGCGCAAAAAAGCGCCGTGGGGCGCTCGCTCACCGGAAGCGACAGCAGTTCGGCGGCGCTCTCCCGTCCGTAATCCATGGAGAACATCCCGTTCCTTACCAGCCGTGGGTCTTCCGCGATTCCCGCCCCCTGGAGGGCCCTCTGGTAGGCCCCGTAACGGTCCCGGGCGTTGCTGGAGAGAGCCAGTTCCCCGCCGATATAGCCGATGCGCCGGTGCCCCAGCGACAGGAGGTGTTCCAGGACAAGGCGGCCCGCTTCCTTATTATTAAGGTCTACCCAGGAAAAATCCTCTCCATCGGTCTGGTGGTACAACAATACCAAGGGAATCTTCAGGCGCTTCAACAGCCGCAGGTCTTCCCTTTTCATGCGGGGCGCCATCACCACCGCGCCCGCCAATTGGGGCTGGTTGAGGAAGCGGAAACTGTCGGCCCCGGCGGTGAGCACTTCCTGGTAGTTCTTCAACAGGAGGGGATAGTCGGTGCGCGTGAGGCCGTCGATGACGCCGGTGAGGTTCTTCTGGTAATAGGTCTCGGAAAAATCGGGAGAGCACTGCCAAAAAGACACGAACCCGAGGGCCGTACCCGGCTTCATCCCCGGCCCGGAAGGGCGGGGGCCGGCTTTACGTCTTTTCCGGATGGTCTTTTTCATCCGCGCCCCTTTCGGCCCGTTTACAGCTAAAGGATCATACCGCCCGCCAAGGGCGGGTGGCTGGCGGCGAGGTAGTCCCGGATGACAAAAAACAACCCTTGGGCCCCGCTCAAGGTTTCCCCCGCCTTTTGGGAATGAGCCTCTTGGCCCAGGAAGGCTCCGATTCGCTTTTCTGGTTTTTCGCCATGCGGTCGGCGTAAGCCTGACGGATCTTTTGGGCCCGGACCGGGTTTTTCATCAGGATGTTGTCGAATTCGGACTTTTTCAGGACCATCAGTTCGGAAACTTCCTCCGAAGTGATGGTGGCGTTGCGAGGCTGTAGGGTTAGCAGCGCCATTTCCCCGAAGAATTCGCCTTTCGTGAGCTCTTCGATTTTCTTGACCTTGGCGCCCCTTTTGATCTTCACCGAAACCCGGCCGGAGATGATCAGGTAAAAGGAATCCCAGGAGTCGCCCTGCCGGATGATCTGAAAACCCTTCTGGGTGCGGATCATCCTCAGATGGGTGATGAGACTGTCCATCTCTTGGACCGTGAGCTCATGGAACAGGTCGCTTTCCTGCAGGAAGAAGAGAAGCCGAGGAACATTGGAGTCGGATTCCGGCATGGTTTCTCCCGGGGATATTTAGGGGAAAGGGAGGTCCCAAGGGCCGGACCCTTCCCCAAACCAAGAATAAGGCCCTTTTAAGGCCTTTGGCAACTGTCTTGCGCCCGGGCCCAGCCTGGAACTTTCCCCCAGGAGCCGTGTCCAACGGAACAGGACGGGGCGGATAGCCTCATCAACAAAAGGAGAAGACCATGCGATTCAACAAAATGCTGTTGGCCCTATCGCTGGCCTTGGCGGCCTCGACCGCCCAGGCCGCGGTGAAGAACTACGACGTCAAATACCGCCTCGCCATCCTGCAGGACGGCTCATTGGTCCACGAGGCCCGGCGGCAATACTACGGCTTCCGCGTGGAAATCGTGAGCGATTCGGAAGGGATAAAACCCGAATCGATGAGAAACGGCCGCCCCTTCATCACCGCCTCCAAGGGGGAGAATTATTCGGTCCGCATTTATAACCCCCTGCCGGTACGCGTGGCAGTGAACCTTTCGGTGGACGGGATCAATTCCATCACCGGCAAGCCCAGCGGCATCGAAGACGGCGAAAAGTGGATGATCGACCCGTACAGTTCCGTTACCATCCCCGGCTGGCAGGTCAGCAGCGGGGAGGCCCGGCGCTTCTTCTTTACCGATAAGCCTAAATCCTACGCTAAATGGCGTGGGGACAACCTGGGCAAGGACCTGTCGGCCAACTGCGGCGTCATCGGCGCCGCCTTTTTCTGGAACCAGGAGGAGTTGGACCAGTATTACGACGACCATCCCCTCTACCGGTACACTCAAAGACCCCTTCCCTATTCCGATTCTGGAATCAGGTCTAAAAAGGAAATAGCCGAGAACGCCGCCGGTGCGCCCGCGCCCTCCGCCCAAAGCTTTGATGCCAAAGCCGCGGAATCGGCCCCCGAGCCGCAGCAGGCTGGAACCGGCATGGGTGAAACCCAATCCAATCCAACCTACCAGGTGGATTTCCACTACAACACCGGCATGTATTCCATCGCCCAGGCCGTGCTCATCTATTACGACTTCGCCAAGGCGCCGAACCCCAATCCTTTCCCGGATGTGGATTTCGCCCCGCAGATGAACTGAGAAGCAAGGAAAATAAAAAAACCCCAGCCCATTTGGGCCGGGGTTTTTTGCTGATGGGGATGGTTCCCTATTCCTTGGAATGGCTTTTCGGCTTGAGGCCTTCGGTGGCTTCCTTAAGTTCCTTGAGCTCCTGGGCCAGTTGCTTGATCAGGGCTTGGTTCGGAGGCGATTTGCGCAGCTCGTTCTCAAGTTCCACGCGCTTGTTGTGGATGGGGTAGGACTTGCGGATGATGCCGAAGAACTTGTCCAAGTCGGGGTGGATTTGCCCATACTGCAAGGTGACGAAATTAAGGGCGATGGCGTAAGTCACATCCACGTAATCGGACTTGAGGTGGGGATGTTTGGCGACGTGGCGGTTGAAACTCTGGACCCCCGCCAGATAGACATTTTGGGCCTTGAGGTTGTCCTTGTCCTGGTAGTAACGCCCGACGAGGTAATGCAGCTGAGGATCAAAAAGGTCGGTCTTGGCCAGTGCCTCGTACACCTCCAAGGCTTCCTTCACATGCGTTTCGGGGATATCCTCCAGTGCGTTTTGGCTGGCAAGGCAAAACTTGACGAATTGGGATCGCAAACCATGGTCACGGGGGTTTTGTTTGAGGGCCGCCTGGAATTTCTTATATTCGCCGGAATATTGGGCGGTCTTTTTCTTTTTGGGGGACAAGAAAACGTTATTCAAGAAATCCATCAGGATCCTTCATACCAGGTTCAATTAATAGAATGATTTTACTCCCCGTTGATATAACTAAAAGTTAAATCATCATGACAAAAAGAACGGATCGCTTCGGCATCGAATCCAAAGATTGTTGGATTTCATTGACTACGTTTTCGTGGTATTAAAAAAACCGGAAAGGCCTTACGGCGGAGGATCTACTCTAAAACAACCTCAAATTTCGAGATGGCATCGAAAGCCGTAAACGGCCACCGGTCCCCGGTCCTGGTTGTAGGCGGGGTTGTTGATGCCCTGCAGGTCCAGGGTCAGGCCCAGGGAAGAAAGAGGTTTAAAAAGGTAATAAAGTTCCGCCACTTCCTCGGGGGCATAATTCAAAGCCCCGTCCCCGATATTGAAATCCAGCCCTCCCGCCGCCAAGTAAGCTTGGTGGGAGGAGGACAATCCGTTGACAACCACTGCCAAACCCGCTTGGTCATCCGCCCTCCCCCAGGCGCTCCCCTTCAGGACTGCCCCTGCGGAGGCGGTCTGGTCCACCGCTGTCAGCTCCCAGGATTCGGTCGTTCCATTATTCCAGCCCAGGCGGCCGAAAACACCCAGCGCGTTGTTCAAGGCCTGTTCCCAGCTGAGCCCGATACCGTACTTGTCCCGGTAGGCCCGGGTTTGGCTGACATCGGGGTTGGAGGGCGAAAGTCCGAGGGCGGCTTGGTAATCGCCCATGTGGGCATGGTTGACGTAGCCCAGCAGGCGCAGCTTTCCGGGGTTGGAACCTGTGTCATAACGCCATTCCAATTCCGCGTCGTCCGAACGGGCCCGGGGGATATTCCAATCGTAGTCGGGGCCGTTGGCCACGGTGGAAACCAGCGCCTCGCCGAAGCGCACCGCCCAGTTCTTCTGGTTCAGTTCCGCCAGCACCCCCAGGGTGTAGCCATGGGTGTCGGCGGCATAGTCCCAAGCCAGGTTGTCCACCAGGGCCAGGTTGATGAACTGGGTGCGGGCGTCATGGGCGTAGGCGTTATTGTCGAAAAAGTCGTTGAGGCTGAATTTGCCCGTGGTGACGGTCAGGCGGGAAACGTCCAGGGCGGCGGCCAATTGGTTCTGATCGTCGTCGATTTTTTCCTTTTCCCCGCCCAAGCCGAAAACCTGCTGGAAATAAACCCGGGCTTGGTTATAGGTCGGGGACTCCGTCCCCACCTTGGAGATTTCACCGTTGGAAAAATCCGCGATACCGGTGACGTGGCTGAACCCGCTCCCCGCCGGCACTTCGGGATCGGCGTAAAGGAAGCCGCCCTCCCACGTTTTCAATCCCAGGAAAAGGGTCGCTGTGAAGGACATATTGAGTTCGGGATCGGGCGAAAGGCTATTGGCTCCGCTGTAGGTAGCCCGGATGGAACCATGGCATTGGGGCAGGAAGGTGGTCTGAAAATGAATGTTCCAGAGTTCGGGCTGGAAATTATTCGCGGACTCTTCCGCCCAAACCCGGAACGGAAACACGAGGAGAACGATTGTAAACAGGATTTCTTTGTTCATGGCTCGGCGTAGGATAACCGAGCTTCAGTGGGGATCAACCCAAAAGGCCGCCTTTACAATTCTTTAACGGAAAGAACGAGGCAATAACGGGAACGGTCGGCTTTGGCCACGGATTTGACTGTTGGGAGTTCGAGGACTTTCAGCGCCATTTCCTTGAACGGAAGAAGAACCTTAAGGGTCTCGCCGCCCTCCAGTTCGTGGGAAGGCTTGAGGCCTTTTCCTTCCAGCACAACCTTTTCCTTGTCACAAAGGCGCTTGGCGCCCATGCGGGTCTTGGTGATGCCCATCAGCTTCAAATACAGGTCAATTCGCAAAGATTATGATTTTCCTAACCTGATAGCTGACGGCTGGCAGCTGACAGCTGTCGATCAACTTCCTTCCTTATCCAAGTAAAACCTTAGGCCGATCCCGATTTCCAACCCGGAAAAATCGATCAAAGCCTGGCTCCCGTCGTTGTTGGTGAGGGGCGAAGTAATGCCCAGGGGGCCCCCGTTGTTTACGGTCAAATTCGTTGTCACCGGTTGGAACTTGAGGTAACGGTAATCCACGTCCAGGTCGAGAGAGGAGGTCTTGGAGTCATCCAGGAAAAACTCGATGGCACCGCCCGCGTCCCCTCCGAAGTTGGAGCCGTCGAAATTGGCGTTCTCGGTGACCGCGGAGCCGGAAACCGTCACGCTGGCCCCGAAGAGGAAGTAATAGCCACCCGCCCCATGGATGATGAAATTGGTGCTCTCATCCAATGGAATGAGGAGCTTGGCTTCCAAGGCTCCGCCGGCCGCGCCTGCGGTCCATTGGTCGCTATAGGAAGCCTGGTTCTCCGGCGTAAAATTGACGGTTTCGGTGAATTTGCGCAGCGCCTCGGCCTTGATACCCAATTGAATAGTGGGATCCACAGCGAATTCCATTCCCGCGTGGAACCCGAATCCATAGGGAAAGCCTTGGTTCGTATTCACGCCGGAGCCATAGTAATTGGAAAGATCCTGGGTGCCGTAGGACAGGCCGATGCCTTCCAGGTCCAGGGTAAAGCCGCCGCCCGGGGGAAGGGTTGGGTAAATCCCCTTGGAGGCGGCCTGGGAAGCCGCGGGGGCGGGAGAGCCGGAAGCGGCGCCGTTGGAAACTGATTCGTCCGTCACGGTGGAGGGACCGGTGGCGACCGCCGGGGCGGCGGGCGAACTGGGCGTCGTGCTCCCGGGGGTTCCCCCTTCTTCCGGCGCCGTTGCCTGGAAGGCCACCACCTTGCCGTCCTCGACGATATAGGCGTTCTTTTTCAACCCGTCGATGAACTGGCCGAGGGAGGAATCCTGCTTTTGTTTCATCAGGTGCGCCTTGATGTCCGGGGCCACGGCGTCGTAGTCGGCGGTTCCCTTATGGTCCACCCTCACGACATAGATTCCGTCGGCGGTCTTCACCAGTCCCAGCCCCTTGTTCGGAATGGCGAAAACCCCGGCGGCCAATTGGGGGTCCAGGTCCACCCGGTAATGGGTGCCCACGTCGCCGCCGTTTTGGGCCGAGGAACTGTCTTCCGAGTACTTCTTGGCGGTCACCGCGAAATCGGCGCCCCCCTTCAGGCTGGCCAGGACGTCCTTGGCTTGTTTTTCCACCTCCGCCACATAGGCGGGCTTGGACTTGGGGGGGGTGCGGAAGAGGATGATGGAAAACTTCACCTGTTCGTAATCCTTCGGGTGCTGTTCGAAATATTTCCGCACCTCGTCGTCGGTGACGAAAACCGATCCCGGAAGATCGTGCTGTTTCATTTGGAGGACCCTGTTGGCTTTCATGCGGCGCAGCAATTGGTCGTGCACATAGGCCCTCAAGTCGTCCTCGCCGATACCTTCCTTTTTAAGGCCGTCCTCGAACTCGGAGTCGCTGGAGAAGCGTTTTTTCATGTTTTCGATTTCGCCGTCCACTTGGTGGTCCACCTCGCCGTCGGACACCTCAACCTTCTCGCGGTCCGCTTCCTCGGCCAAAAGAACCTCGCGGATAAAGCTTTCCACCACGTCCTTCTTGGCCTGCTCGTAATCCGGGCTGCCGGGGGCCGGAAGCTTCAGGCCTTGGGCGGCGAAAAGTTCGGCGATGGATTCCTCCATTTCGCCCTTGGTCATGGCATCCTGGTCCACCACCAGGGCGATCTCATCCACCGTCTTGGAAGGGGCCTCCGCCGTCCAGCCGTAGCCCCCGAGGGCCCAAACCGCCATGGCGGCGCAAATCCAACCGTATTTATTCCTCACGCAAATCCTCCAGGGTGACCCCGATCACCGGGGCCATGTCTTGATTAACTTTGACCGTCGCCTTCCTCTTGAGATCCGCCATCCATTGGTCGAAGCGGTGGTCCTGTTCTTCCTTCGTTAAATCGTCGTGAATCCGGCTCTCAGCCTCGGGAAAGGGGATCGTTCCCCGGTTGCGCCATTCGATCAACTGGAACAGATGATAGCCAAAATTATCCTTGAGGGGCTTTGAAATTTCCCCGGGCCTCAAGGCCGTCAACGCCTTCAAGTAATTCGGTGGAAGCCGGTCGGCGTCCATGAAGCCCCAATCCCCGCCCTCGGATTTTCCCGGACCCACCGTGAAGGTGGAAGCCAGGCGGGCAAAATCCTCCCCTTTGCGCAGCGCCGCTTGAACCTTGTCCAGGTCGCCCTTCTTTTGGACGACCAAGTGCCGCGCATGGACCGCCTGGGGGCGCCAATATTCCGGCAGGTGGGTCCAGTAATACTCTTCCGTTTCCTCCGGGGTGATCTCCACCTTGGAATTGACTTCCTGCTCCACCACCTTCTGGGCCAGGCGCTCCTGGAGGAGCTTGCGCTTCCAGGCATCCGGGCTTACGCCCTTGACCTTTAAAACCGTCCAAAAATCCTCAGGAACCCCTTTGAGGGCGTCCTGAAAGGCCTGGTCCACTTCCTTTTGGGTCAGCTTGATCCCAAGCCGCCGGGCTTCCTGGGTCAGGAGCCGCCGGTTGATGACCTGCTCGAAAAGCCGCCGCTTGATGGCGCGCATTTCGCCCTCGGTGACGGCGTCATAGTGGATTTGCATCAGGCGAAATTCGGTGTCGAAGTCTTCCAGGGAAAGGGGCTCCCCGTTGACGGTCACCACCGTCTTGTCCGGCGGGACATTGGGAGGCACCAAGTCCACCGTGGGCGAGGAGGAACAACCCGCCAGCAGCAACCCCGCCCCGGCGACGGTTCTCATCCAATTACACGCGGGAAAACCCAAATGTCCGCCCTTCGCCTCCGGGCCTTACTTGCCGCCGGCGTCTTTGGAGCCCGCCTTCTTGTCCAGGGAGAGGCTGTCGCTGTCCGAGTCCAGCATTTTTTCGCTGATGGAAAGACTGGCCAGGTATTTGTCGATGACATCCTCTTTCCGGTCCACCTTGGTCCCGGATTGGAGGTTCTTGAGGAACTTCTCGGCCTGGACGGTGGGCTTGATGCGGTTCTTCACCTTGTCAAAAGGCGGAAGGTTCTGTCCCGCGGCCTTGGCCTGGACCGAATAATCCGCATACCAGTCCCGCAGGTCCTTTTCCGTCACCACCACGCTGTCCACTTGGCTGTTGGCGTATTGGCGGGCCAAGAGCATTTTCTTGTAGGGGTCCTGGTAGTTGTTTTGAATGCGGCTGAGGGTTTGCATATCCTTCTCCAGCTTGTCCTTCAGGTCCTTGATCTTCAAATCCGCCTCTTGGAGCCGCTTCTTTAGGTTTTCATCGAAGGCACCGCTGGAAAAATGCGCCTTCTGGGCCGCCTCGAGGACGATCTCCTGGTCAATAAGGCTGTCCAGGACCGCTTTCATCTGGTCCTTGTTGTCCGGATCGATAGGGGTTTGGGCCAAGACCCTCAGCAGGTCGGTCTGGCGCATCCAGTCCTTAAAGGTGATCGGGTGGTCGCCCACCATGGCCACCACCGTATCATCGGCGATACCCGCCACGTTGCCGTACTTATTGCAGGCCCAGCCCGCCGCAAAAAAAACCACCGCGGCGGCGGCATAGAAAAACACGTTCCTCAATTGCGAAACCATAGGATTCCCTCTCTATCGAATGATGAAAAACCGTCAAAAGAAGGCGGTATCGTAGCACGCCCCCTAGTGGGTCGCAAGGCTGGAATCCGGCGGCCCGTGTTCATTTATCGGTCATTTGGAAAGGTTTTAGGATTGAAAAACTCAAGGAGGTCTTCGCCGTTAAACGGACGCGACATCCTTCAACAACTTTTGTACCGCCTCCATTTGTTTTTCCGGGCCTTCGTCACCCTTCATCACGCGGAAGGAGACGGAGTTGGGGTCCTGGGGCGAAAAACGGATGCGCGAGGGCGGCCATTGCTTGAACCACTTGGCCACCCTTTCGGCGGGCGGCGTCAGGTCCGCGTGCCATTGAAGCGACACCCAGCCGTTTTGGGCCTCCAACCGCTGGATGCCCAACCGTTTGGCTTGGGGACGGAAAGAAGCCACTTTTAAAAGCATTTGGGCTTCCAGGGGCAGGGGGCCGAACCGGTCCGCCAATTCTTCCGCTACTTGGCCCAATTGCTCCTCTTGCGTGGCCTCCGCCAAGCGCCGATAAAACTCGATCTTCAGGGCCTCGTCCTGGATGTACTCCTTCGGGAAATAGGCGGTCACGCCGAGCGACAACAGGGGCGTAAAATCGGCGGCGGTTTCCTCGCCCTTCAAGTGGGCGATTTCCTGCGAAAGCATGCGGCTGTAAAGGTCGAAACCGATGGCGTCCATGTTGCCGTGCTGTTGGGTGCCCAGCACGTTCCCCGCCCCCCGGATTTCCATGTCTTTCATGGCCACGTGCATGCCCGACCCCAGGGAGGAAAATTCCTGCAGCACTTCCAGGCGCTTCTGGGCCAGTTCACGCAAGGTGACGTGGCGGGGATAGAAGAAATAAGCGTAGGCCTGGCGGTCGGTGCGGCCCACCCGCCCCTTGAGTTGGTAAAGCTGGGCCAGGCCGAAGGCGTCCGAGCGCTCCACGATGAGGGTGTTGACGTTGGGCATGTCCAGCCCCGACTCGATGATCGAGGTGCAGACCAGCACGTGGTATTCCTTGTCCACGAAGTCCATCATGATGGACTCCAGCTCGTGCTCGGTGAGCTGGCCGTGGGCCACCGCCAGCTTGGCTTCGGGCACCAGCTTGTGGAGCCGGTCGGCGATGCGCTCGATGTCCTGGACGTGGTTGTGGACGTAAAAAACCTGGCCTTCCCGGTTCATCTCGCGGCGGATGGCTTCGGCCACCAGGCGGTCATCCAGGGGCGAGACCTGCACCAGGACGGGGCGCCGGTTCTTGGGTGGCGTCTCAATGACCGAGATTTCCCGGATGCCCGAAAGGGACATGTGCAGGGTCCGGGGGATGGGGGTGGCTGTGAGGGTCAGCACATCCACGTCGTGCTTGAGGGACTTGAGTTTTTCCTTCTGGCCCACCCCGAAACGGTGCTCCTCGTCCACGATCAGGAGCCCCAGGTTGGCGAACCGGACGTCCTTGCCCAGGAGCCGATGGGTGCCGATGAGGATGTCCACCTTGCCCTCGCGGGTTAAGTCCAGCGTCCGCTTGATTTCGGCGCGGCTCCGGAAGCGCGAGAGCATCTGGACCTCGACCGGGTACTCGGCCATGCGTTCCTTGAAGGTATGGTAGTGCTGCTGGGCCAGGATGGTGGTGGGCACCAGCAGGGCCACCTGCTTTTTATCCTGCACGGCCTTGAAGGCCGCCCGCATGGCCACCTCGGTCTTGCCGTAGCCCACGTCGCCGCAAACCAGCCGGTCCATGACCCTTTCGGATTCCATGTCGCGTTTGATGTCCCGCACCGAGGCATATTGGCCGGGCGTGAGCTCATAAAGGAAGGCGTCCTCGAATTCGTTCTGCCAGGGCGTATCCGGCGAAAAGGGCTTTTTCCTCAGGACCTGGCGGGTGGAGTAAAGGGCCATGAGTTCCCGGGCCACCGCCTCGATCTCCCGCTTCACCTTGGCTTTGGCGCGGGTCCATTGTTCTCCCCCCAGCTTGGTCAGGGCCGGCGAACCCTCGGCCCCGATGTAGCGCTGGATGAGCTCAATCTGGTCCGCGGGCAGGTAGATCTTCTCGTTGTCCGCGAATTCCAGCTGGATGTACTCGCGCGTCACCCCGTCGATGGTCAGCGGCGTCAGGCCCCGGTAGAGGCAGATGCCGCTGTCCACATGGACGGCCCAGTCGCCGATCGAGATTTCGTTGAGCGAGGAGAGGGGTTTCCCGCCCGACACCGAACGGGTCCGCCGGTGCCGCCTTCCCCGGTAGCGGCGGAAAAGGTCATGATCGGGAAGCACCTGGAGGTTGATGTCGTCAAAGGCGAAACCCTGCTCGACCTCCCCCAGGGGCAAGGCGATTTGGGGGTTGTCCTTAACCGTGATTCCCTCCTGTTTCAGGAGTTCGGTCAGGCGCTCCCTTTCCCCCTTGTTGTGGCACCAGAGGAGGACCTGGGATTTGGCGGAAAGCCATTTCTTGAGGTCACTCGTGAAGGTGGCGAACTTGCCGTAATAAGGCGGAAAGGAACGGCCTTGGACCGGATGGGTGAACTCGGGCGGTTTCCCGAAAAGCTCCTGGTCGATCTGCGCCAGGGCCGCCCCCTTCCCTTTCTTCACGGCGTCCTGGAGGAAACGGGTATCGTCAAAAAAGTCCTGGGCGTCAAAAAGGTCCGCGCCGTCTTCGGCGGCCTGTCGGTTGCAGCCGGAGAGCGCGTCCTGCAACTCCTCCCATTTGCGCTCGAAGGCCAGGGGTTCCAGGAGCAGGATGCGGGTGGTCTCGGGCAAATAGTCAAAAAGGCTGGCCCTTTTTTCCAGGGCGCCCACCGCCTGCCATTGCCAGCCGGGGAACTGGTGGGTCTGGTTGAAGAGTTCCAGGGCGTCGGTGGCCCAGCGGGCGGGAGACGCGTCGGTGCCCTGCTTGATTTTATTTTTGAGGGCCTGCCGCAGGTTGTAGCGGGCCTCATCCTTGAGGACGACCTCGTGGGCCGGGAAGACGTGCACTTCCTCCAGGTTGCCGCTTGAACGCTGGTTGAGAATGTCCAAGGGCCGGACCGAATCCAGGGTGTCGCCGAAGAATTCGAGCCGCACCGGGCCCGAGGGCGATCCCGGCGAGGCGATGTCCAGGATACCGCCCCGCATGGCGAACTGGCCCAGGCGCACCACCTGGGTGACCGGCTCATAGCCGAGGGCAACCAGCTTCTCTTTGAGGTTCGGGGGCGCATCCTGTCCCTTTTTAAGGATCGTCACTTCGTCGATCCACTCCTCGGGCGGCAGGGTGCATTGAAGGGCGCCCATCAGGGGCGAAACGACGATGCACCTCTCTCCTTGCAGCAGCTGGTAAAACACCCTTTGCCGCTCGCCCACCAGCTCGGGATCGGGGGTTTCGGTGTCATGGGGGAGGGTCTCCCAGGAGGGGCAAAGGTAAACCGGCACGTGGGGCATCCAACTGATAAGGTCGTCCTGCAGGATCAAGGCTTCTTCCCGGGTGGGCGTCACCAAAAGCCAGGGATTTTTTTCCTTCAGTTGCTGGTAAAACCAGGCCAACAGGAAGGCCTTGGAGGACCCGGGAGTTCCATGAATGAGCGTGCTGGCCTTCCCCGCCTTGAGGGAATGAAGCGCTTCTTGGGCCGCCGGCCAATGGAGCTTTTCGAAAACGAAAGGGGCCTTCGAGGAAAAGGCTTCGGCGGCTGGAATTGGTAAGGGGCTTTCCATTTTAGGGGACTTCGAACCTTTCTCTTCCTAATAGAATGGGGCAAAAACCAAAAGCAGAAAATGGCGCAAACGCAACAAGGGCTTTCCGCGCCGCTTGCGCCGAAAACCCTGATGAAAATGTTAAATTTGGATGATTCTTGCGGGTAAAGGGGGGAAAGTCAACCCTCGGGCCGGAAAAGGCGGCCAACAAATTCCATGGAAAATAAAAAGCCCGCCGGGCAGGGCGGGCACATTGGCTCTGTTCGTTTTGTCAAAAACGGGTCTTATTCGGGGCTCAGCGACGGCACCAGGGTCAACAGGAAGATGCATTCGGGGCAAACCAGCAAATGATATTCCACATCGGCCTTCTGGACGTCCGTCAGCTTTCCTTCCCGATATAAATCGAGCAGTCTTTTGATTCGCAGACAGTTTTCATCCATGACCTCCTCGCTTTCTGGCATCCGCACCCAGTCTCTCCATGGTGAACCCGGCCAAAGGCCGGAAAAAACAAGAAGGACTGAGTGATCCTTATCTCTTTGCTTGGGACTTCGCCCAAGGGGCCAAAGAAAATAAGGGTAAGCATTGGGCAATTGCCTCCAGCCTTCCCGAGAAAACCTCAGTTGGGCTAGATTTCCCCTTTATCTGGACAACTCTCTCAGTAAAAGGTCGGGTACCACTGCATATTTCGGTTCCGAGGCATCGCTAACGAGCGAGTAACTCAAACTTATTTTTAATAAGGGGCATCAAGCGTGCCAAAGGCCCATAGGTCGCCTTCGGGCTTAAATTCGGCTTGTTTCCTCCCTCATCCTGCTGTTTTGACCCAAGTGGGGGTTTTTAATCCAAACGAAATAAACAAAATACGTAAAAATTTGAGACATAAATTTGGCGGTTTGTTAGTTTTTTTACGGAGGAAGCTTTGAATTCGGGCCTTTTTCAAGGCTTTTTCAATTTTGGGCAGGAAAATCAGAAAGAAAAAAGATTGTTGCCTAGATGGAACATCACCAAAACAAGGGATAAAGCCACCGCTGAACCGATCGGAACCGTCAAGTTGTCGTCCACTTCGAAGGAAAACAACTCCACCATGGCCCCCGCGAAAGCGGCCAAAGCGGCGATACGCCAATCCTGGTACAAGGGGTAGGCGATCAGGAAAGCTACGATAAAGAAGGCGGTTGTCCCTTCCATTGAACGGGAAAAAATTTTGAGCCGGCCGAAATTCTTGCCGCCCAATTCGGCGGCCGCGTCCCCCAGGGATAGGAACAACATAGCCGTGATGGCCACGTAGCGGGAAAAGAGGAAGATCACAACGAAGAAGGCGAAACAAAGGAAGGTGGAGCCGTTATAGCGGTTGGTCTCGGTGCGCCGGATAAAGGCCGAAAAAACCTTCATAAACTGGGAGTTGAACTTATGGTCCCGGAGCCTCAGGAAATCGAAAAGGAAAGAAACCACGAAACAACCGCCCGACACCATCAAAAGCCATTTCTTGGTTTCCGGCAGGCTCAAACCGAAGGGGGGATAAAGATAGCTGAGGGGGAAAAGAGAGGAAGCCAAGACGTGGTACATTTTCCGGAATCCTTGGAAGGTCTTGGTTTCTATGACTTTATCGGCTTTCCCCATCTCATCCCCTAGGATTTGGTGAGTGGCATTAAATCGTTACAATTCGGAAAATATCACGTCATTTACATTTTTGAAACAAAATTCTGCAAAGAAAGCTTTTTATCGAAGCCGCTTACTTCTCCCTGGACTTATCCAGGAAGTAGGTCAAATGCTCCAATTCGGAAGCCAGGTCCACGCCCCGGACCAGGACGGATTTGGGTACCGCCAGGATGCAAGGAGCGAAGTTCAGGATGGCCCTCACCCCCGCGTCCACCAGGTCGTCCGCCACCCTTTGGGCTTGGCTCGCGGGCACGGCCAGGACACCGATTTCGATCTTTTTTTCCCGGACCACCTGCCGGATGGCCGGCGTGGGCCAGATGCGCACCCCCTCCAGTTCCCATCCCACTTTGGAGGGATCCACGTCAAAGGCCGCCTCGATACGGAACCCGGCCTTGGTGAACCCGCCATACTGTAGAAGGGCCGTTCCCAAATGGCCGGCGCCCACCAGGGCGATCCGCCAAACCTTGTGCAGGCCCAGGATTTCCCGCATCTTCGCGTCCAGGTTTTTGACGTCGTAGCCGATCCCTCGCTGGCCGAACTGGCCGAAGTAGGCCAGATCTTTTCGAACTTGGGCGGGGTTGATACCGGAGGCCGCCGCCAGTTCTTTGGAGGAAATCACTGACCGGTTGGCGTGCACAAACTCGGGGAAACTCCTCAAATACCGGGGAAGGCGGGCGACGGTAGGATCAGGGATGTTGCGGCGTTTGGGGAGCGAGGCGGTTTTCTTGGTCATGGTTTTTGGGGCTTACCATTCGTCCATAGCGGCGCGTTGGGGGAATATCCTCTGTTCCTCGAGGAACTGGGCCCGGCGCGTCAGGGCCTCGGCTACCTTGTCTTTGAGCGTTTTCAATTGGAAGGGCTTGGCCAGGTAGTCGCAGGCGCCCCGGCGGAGGGACTCGATACCTATCGAAAAGGAACCATAGGCCGTCATGATCATCACGAACATCTTCTTGTCCCGTACCTTCAGGTACTGAAGGAGTTCCAGTCCCGTCATTTCCGGCATGCGCATGTCCACCAGTGCCAGGTCGTAGGAATGTTTGCGCTGGAGGGCGATGGCTTGGGTGGCGTTGGCGGCCGTATCCACCCGGTATCCCGCTTGGGCAAGGGTCTTCTGGATCATTTTTCCAAAATCCACTTCGTCGTCCACGACCAGCAAATGGGCCTTGCCCAGCCTGGGCTTTTTCGGCTTTTTGACGGCGGCGGATTTCTTTCGAGGGGTCTTTTTCATGGTGGAGTTTCCTTCAAGCCGGCCTTTTCTTTATTATAGTAAAAACCCTGGGAATTGTCGGGTTCTTCCACTCCCAAACCGCCCGCCGGCAGGAAAAGCGTGAACACGGTTCCTTCGCCGACGCGGCTTTCCACCTTGATGTCCCCTTGGTGTTCCTCCACGATGCGCTTAACGATGGCCAGCCCCAAGCCGGTCCCTTTGCCGAACCCTTTGGTGGAGAAGAAGGGCTCGAAGATCCTTTTCAGCTCCGAAGGAGGGATTCCCTTTCCCGTATCCCGGACCACGATGCGGATTTCCCCCCGCTTGTCCTCGGCGCTCAGCCGCATGCTGCGGTAATGGAAATGGGCCGAGAGGGTTATCAACCCCCCCGTGGAAATGGAGTCCACCGCGTTTTCCACAAGGTTGAGGAGGGCCTGGAAGAGCCCTTCGGGATAGGCCGTGATGAGGGGCAGCTGGGAATCCACATCCAGGATCAGTTTTCCCCCGACCTTGCGGAGTTTGGGCTGCACCGCCGCCGTGACGGACTTCAGGACATCGGGCAAGGAGGTGGGTTGGATTTCCGAAAGGGTATGGCGGCTGTAATTGAGGATATCCCGGACCGTGTGAATGGCCCTTTGCACATATTGCTCGATCTGGGCCAGGCGTTTGTAGGCCTGGCTCGTTTTGCGCGTTTCGGCCATCAACATCTCCAGGTTACCTGAAATGAGCCCCAGGGGCGTGTTGACCCCATGGGCGATGCGACCCGTCAGCTCCCCCATTTGGATCAAGTGGCGCTTTTGTTCCAAGTCCCGTTCCTTTCCCCGCAGCCTCTCCTCCCGGTTCCAAACCTGCCGTACCAGGGAGCCGCAAAGCCCCGCTGTCAGCAGGAAATAAAAGCCCCAGCGGACGGCCTGTTCAACATAAATGGCCCGCCTTACCTCCGGGGTGCTGGACTCCAGATGGGCAAAGAAAAGGTTCGAGTTGCGCGGGGCGAAATCCGACGGGATATGGTATTGGTAACAAAGCCACAGTGTGGCGAGGAACATCGAGAGCTGGGCCAAAGCCGTCGCCAGGGCCTGTCGGGGGGAGAGCATCAGGCAGGCGGCCATGATGATGCAAAGGTAGAAAGGGATATAGGCGCTCACGGGGCCGCCTGAAATGGCGACACCCCAGCTTGTCAAAAAGCCATCCAGGAAAAAACCCAGGAAGGTCAAGGGGCCCGCCAGGCGTTCATCCCGGCTTAAAAGGTGCAGCAGAAGGTTATAGAGGGCGGCGGCGATAATGACGGCCCATACGCCCGCAAAAAGCCGGTCCGGCATTTTTTTATCCAACACGACGACGAACAAGGCGACGGCCAGAATGCTCACCCAGCGGCTGAAGATGATCCATTGGAAGGATTTTTGTTTCAACTCAAAGGAAGACATTTAATCCCTCATGGGAATTACTAATTTTGAATGTTTAGTTCTTGATCGAAATCATTTTCAACTTGAGTCCGAACCAAAATTTCCCGAAACTCAAAATTGGTTTTTTCGGAGACTCTGGTCGATCCACCGCAGGTAATCGGGATTTCCGCCGATAAGCGGCAGCGCGATGACTTCGCAAACCGCGTAGGGGTGGTGGGCTTTCACCCACCGGACCAATCGGGGCAGTCGGTCCTTGCGGCTTTTGATGATCAGCAGATCCTCCCGGGCCGTCTCGATTTTCCCCTTCCACCGGTAACGGCTGCTGATCCCCGGCAAGCGGTTCACGCAGGCCGCCAAGCGGCCCTCCACCAGTCCCTTGGACAATTTTTCGCTCACGGCCCGTCCGGGGGTGGTGACTAACACCACACAATGCTTCATGAGGGTTTCCCGTTCTTATCGTCCGGGGAAAGGTTAAAGAGCTTTTCCCCCCCGGCCGTTTGGATCACCCGAATGGAAGGTTGCGGGGCGGCATCGGAGCCCGCCTCCCGGCTTCCAGGTAGAGCGAAAACCTTGGCGCCGTCGGCCACGTCCACCATTTCCGCCAACCGGTTTTTGGAGAGGGTTTCCAACCGCCGGGCGATGGAGATCATGTCCAGCCCCATGAAGGCCTGCAGGTCCGAATTGGAGGCCACTGCCCGGCCCGATTTGGCCAGGAAGTAGAGGAGTTTCTTGCACACCAGGTCCAGTTTCAAATGCTCGTTGACGGCCTCAAACAGGTCCTGGAACTCTACCCGGCGGCCCTTGCGTTGGAAGCCCCGGTACATGCCCTCGGAAAGCAGGTAAATAAACCGGCGGGCATTCCCTCCCGCCAGCGAGAGGGCCAGGGTGAGGGCCTCGGGTTCCAGGAAATCCTCGACCTCCCCCTTGAATCCCGCGCGCCGCAAACGGGTCCAAAGGATCAGCTTGAGTTCCGCCTGGCTGAACTTCTCCACCAAAACCATGTGCTTGAAAAGGCCCAGGACCGTGGGCTCGGCCCCCTCCCTCACCACTTGGCCCACCTTCGCGTAAAACTCTTCCTGCAGGGCCATAATGAAGCCGACATTGGGAAGTTCCAGGAGGGCTTTCAATTCTTCCAGCAGCTGCAGGGTCCTTTCGGAACGGGTCAAGTGCTGGACGCGGTCGCCCTTAATTTTCTCCAGGTCGTCCACAAAAACCAGGAGCGGCTTCTTCAAGCGGGACGTGATGGACCGGATCAGGGAAAACACGGCGTTCTTGGTAAGGCCCTCCTCCAGCCGCCGCCCCATCTCCTTGAAATGAAGCCCCGGAACGGGCGGGATGGCGACCAGCATTTCCCGCAGCAGTTCGGAAAGGAAATAGGAAGCGTCGTCCAGCGGCACCCCGATGCTGACGCAGTGGAATTCCTTGGGAACCCGGTTTTTGAGCAGCTGCAGCAGACTGCTCTTGCCCACGCCAGGCTCGCCCGCCACGCCGATATTGGAGACCGAGAAAAGCGCGGACGAGAGACGGTCGATCAGGGCGGTGCGGCCCACGAAATAATCCAGGTTGTGGCCTTGTAGGGAGAGGGTGGTGAAGGGGTCGGTCTTCAGTCCAAAATGGCGGTAAGCCGTCCCGGCTTTGGGGTTCGCGCTTGGGGTGGGCTTACGGGTTTTTTTCATGGTTACCGCCGGGCATGGAGGAATGATGCATGATGAGGAATGGGAAAGGAAGGGTCCTTCCCTTTTTCGGCATTTTACCCGTTTTACCGGTTGATTCCCAGCCTCTCGCCCATAACGGCGTAAGGTGTTTGCATTTCGGACTTGCCCTTGATCTGCATGGGGGGGAGGGCGGACAGCTCGAAATGATCCTTGGCCACCCGGGCCATTTCCTCGTTCACCAGGGTCTGTCCATGCTTTGCGACCCCGCAAAGCCGCGAGGCCATGTTGACCGTGTCCCCGATGAGGGTGAATTCCATCCGGTTAGTGGAACCTAGATTTCCCATGATGGCTTCCCCGGCCGTGATCCCGATTCCCAGCCCGATCTTCACTTCCTGGCTGTAGGAGACCTTGAAGCTTTGGTTCAGGAGCTCGAAGCGGTCGTGCATTCGCACGGCCGTGCGCAGGACCATCTTGGCGGCCTCACCCTCGTTACCGTAGGGCCTCCGGAAATAGGCGAAGATGGCGTCCCCAATGTACTTGTTGATGTCCCCGCCGTTCTGGGTGATGACTTCTTCCATGGCCGTGAACATCTTGTTGAGGACTTCCACCGTCTCCTCCGGCTTCAATTGCTCGGTCATATGGGTGAACCCCCGCACGTCGGAGAACAGGACATAAACCCGCCGCAGTTCTCCACCCAGCTCGGACTGCAGGGCTTTCTTGGTGGCCCGTTCGGTCACGGACGTTCCGACGTATTTTTCCAGCGTTTGGTTGGAAAGCTTGGCTTTTTCGTGCAGGGCCTTGTATTCGTTGACGCAGGCCTTGGCCAGTTTCTCCAGGTTGGAGGAAACATTCCAGGGCATGGAACCCTTGAACTTGATGAAATTGAAGGGGATCATTTGGTTGGCGGCAAAGAGATCCTGGATTTCCAGGGCCAGCCGGTTGCGGACAAGCCACGAAAGGAGGGCCCACCAAACCAAAAGCAGGAAACCGGCACCTAGGACGATGTACTGGACGACCGTCGGATCCTGGATGAACTGGGCGGCCACAACTCCCGTGCCTGCGGTCAACAACAACCAGAGGATGACGGTTCCAACAAGACGCTTGAGGTGGACCTGGATGTTTTTCAAGACGGGAAAATGTTGGAGCATGGGTCCCTCTTCGCACAAGGTAAACGGATAAACCTGACCAAATTTTATCCTAAAAGAGGGGGGATTGGTACTTGGATGCAGTTCGATTAAAGCCTTGGCTCAGAACGGCTTTTAGACCTTTGTTAGCTCTTTCCCGGCCAACCTTAGCTTTTCCAATCCTTCCAGGCTGCGGGCTTCCATATAACAACGCATCAGGGGCTCGGTGCCCGAAAAACGCACGGCCAGCCACTCGCCGTTGGCCAGGATGAATTGGGTGCCGTCTTTTCGGGAGATTTCCGCGACCTTTTGGCCGGCGATCTCAGTGGGGGGGTGATCCTTGAGCTTTGCGGTCATGACTTCCTTGAGGCCGTCCTTGAGCTTCAAGTTCAGGCGGTCGGTGTAAAAACCCCCGTATTGCTGGTAAAGGCTCTTCAAGACAGCCGAAAGGTTTTTGCCCGCCTGGGCCACAACCTCCGCCATCAGCAGACAAGCCAGGATGCCGTCTTTTTCAGGCACATGGCCGTGGACGGTGAGTCCACCCGATTCCTCCCCACCAATGATGATGGGTTCCTTGGACATGATTTCCGCGATGTACTTAAACCCGACCGGCGTTTCCTTCAAGGGGACATCATGGGCCTTGGCGATGGCGTCGATCAGGTGGGTGGTGGGGACGGTACGCACCACGCAGCCTTTCCAATCGCGGGTGTTCAAGAGGTGGTCAAAGAGGATAGCCAGGACCTCGTTGGGAGTGATGTAGGTTCCATCCGAGTCGATAACTCCGAACCGGTCGGCGTCGCCATCGTTGGCCAAACCCATATGGGCCGGCCAGGTTTTCACCAGATAGGCGGCTTCCTTTAATTCCTCGACACCGGGTTCGGGGTGGTGGCCGCCGAAAAAGGGGTCCCGGTTATTATGCAGGACCTTCAGGTTGACTCCCGCTTCCTGCAAAAGGGCATCCAGGTAGCCGGCCCCATTGCCGTGCATCAGGTCCACGACGATCTTCAACCGGGCCTTCTTGAGGATGTCGAATTGGACGATCTGCCGGATGCGCTTGAAGTATTCCTCTTTGGGATCGATGGGAATGACCAGGCCCTTTTCCTCGGCCTGGGCATAGGGTAGTTCGGCGATCTTCCCTCCCTTGGCGGCGATGCTTTCCACCAGGGATTCCAGGGACATAGTTACCTGCACCGGGGCGGGCCCGCCATCCGAGCCGTTGAACTTCAAACCCTGGTACTGGGCGGGGTTGTGGCTGGCGGTGAAGTTGATGGAACCCGCCGTTCCCCGGCGGATCAGTTCGTAAGAGACGACCGGCGTGGGAGTGCCCACGGGGCACATATAGGAAATGATGCCGTGGCCCGCCAAAACCTGGGCCGTGGCCTTCATGAACTCCTCGGAAAGAAAGCGGTAGTCCCCGGCGATCACCACGCCCTTGGAAGCCTCGCCCGTCTGTTGAAGGTGCTGGGCGATGGCCGCCACGGCGATCTTCACGTTGGCGAAGGTAAAATCCTCCGCCAGGATCGCCCGCCAACCGGAGGTTCCGAAGGTGATTTTGGCCACGTTTTGAGTCCTTATTCGTTTTAGGGTGGAAAAAAGCGAGGAGAGTTTAGGAAAAAACCGGAAACCGCGCAATGCCTTAGATCAGAAAGCCGTCAGCCTTGCCATTTTTTGATTTTATCCACATAGGCCGTGACAAGCTCCTGGGCCTTCTTCTCGTTTTCGGCCTCGGCAGTCACGTGGAAAAGGGCCATGTCGGCGTCCGGCAGGATCATGACGGAAGAACCGTTTTGTGTCACCTTGATGCCGTCGATCAATTCCCGGGCCTGGCCCTCGGTATCCTCGATCAAATGGCGCATGATGGTTCCCTTGAGTTCCCAGGAACAAGGCACCTTCTGGCTGATCTGGATTTTCTTGGGGATCTGGTCCAAATAATGGGAAATGGGCTTTCCTTCGGCGGCGATGAATTCCATCAACTTGGCGGTGGACATCATGGCGTCCATGAAGGGCGCGAAGGAGGGGAAAATAAGCCCCCCGTCCGATTCGCCCACGAAGGCAACGTCCTTCTGGGTGGCGGCTTCCATGAGGGAATAGTAATTGATGCGGGTCCGCTGGACCTTCCCGCCGTTGGTTTTCGCCAAGTCGTCCAGGACGTGCGACCCGTTGACCGGCACGACCGTCTTGGCGCCCTTGTGCCGGCGGTAGGTATAAAGGGAGAAAAGGGCCAGGAGTTCCGGCCCCGCCAGCAGGTGCCCCTTCTCATCCACCACAAAGATCTTCTCGGCGCCCGAGTCAAAAAGCACCCCAAAGTTGGCCTTGAGGGTCGGCACGATGTCGGAGAGCTGTTTGAGGGCGGCGTTGAACTCCGCCTGCGACTTGGTGAGCTTGGTCTCATCCATATAGGCGTTCAGGGCCACGACCTCGCAGCCGAGTTTGCCCAGCAGCCAGGGAAAAATGGGGGCGGCGGCCGAGAAGGCGTAATCGATGACCACCTTGGGCCGGAATTCGCTGATGCTTTTGACGTCCAGGGCCTCCAGGAACCCCTCGTGGTAGAACTCAATGAGGCGGTGCGGGAAGGACAGTTCCCCGGTCTCCTCCATGGTGGCCCGGCGGAAATCCTCCCGGTAGAAGAGGTTCTCGATGCCCTTCTCCTTGCCTGAGGAAAGCGCCAGCCCGCGGCTGTCGAAGAATTTGATGTCGATGAACTGCTTGTCGAAGGGACTTTTTCGCGTGTGGAGCCCGCCTGCGTTGGAAAGCTTGGGTACCGCGTAGCGCGCCACCGAGACGGGCATGTCCTGCAGGTCGTGCACGTTGACTCCGGAGGAAAGGATGCCCGAAATGAGCGCGCGGTTGATCATGCGGCTGGTCTTGTGGATATCGCGGGCGGTGACCACCGTCGAATCTTTAGGGAGGGAAGCCCCGTAGGCCGCGCCGAGTTTGGCGGCGAACTCCGGGGTGATGTCGATTCCCGCCATGCCGGTGACGCCGTGCTGGCCGAAGATGGACCGAGCCCATTTATCGCCCCAGACGAGGGAGGTGGAAAGTTGGGCGCCGTCCTCCACGACCTTGTTGGGCCAGACCTTGACGCCGGCCTTGATGACGGCCTCTTTGCCGATGGTGCAGTTGTCCGAGATGATGGCGCCCTCGAAGATATTCGCCTTTTCCTGCACGTCGGCGCCCGAGGCGATGACGCATTCCCTCACCTGGGCCTCCGCGCCGATGGAGACGTTGCGCCAGAGGGTGGCGTTGATGAGGACCGCCCCCTCCTCCACCTGGCAGCCGTCGCCCAGGACCGAATTGGTGATCTTGGCGTTCTTGCCCACGTTGCAATTGTCGCCCAGGATGACGGTGCCCGAGAGCTGGGCCGAAGGGTCCACGTGGGTCCCCTTGCCCGTCCAGATTTCCTTGCCCACCTTGTTTTGGCGTTCGCCGGGAATTTTCACTTCCACCTTGCCGGCGAAAACGTCCTGGTGGGCGATGCGGTACTGGTCCAAATTGCCGATGTCCGCCCAATAGCCCTGGGCCACATAGCCGTAAAGCGGCATGCCTTCCTTGAGCATGTGGGGAAAGAGGTTCTTGGAAAAATCATAGTCGATCTTTTCCGGGATCAGGTCGAGGACTTCGGGTTCCAGGATGTAGATGCCCGTGTTGACCGTGTCGGAGAAAACCTCGCCCCAGGTGGGTTTTTCGAGGAAGCGTTGGATCTTGCCGTCCTTGCCCGTGATGACCACCCCAAAGGCCAGGGGGTTTTCCACCCGGGTCAGGATCATCGTGGCCTTGGCCTTGTTTTGTTCGTGGAACTTGATGGCGGCCGTCAGGTCGAAATCGGTCAAAACGTCGCCGGAGATGACCACGAACCTTTCGTTGCCGATCAAGGATTGGCAGTTTTTCACCGAACCCGCCGTCCCCAGGTCCGATTCGGCGGCCTTGTACTGCATCTGGATTCCGAAATCCGCCCCGTCGTGGAAATACTCGGTGATGACCTCGGGCTGGTAAAAAACAACGCTCATCAGGTCGGTCAGGTTATGTTTTTTAAGCAGGTCGACGATGATTTCCATGATCGGCCGGTTGACCATGGGGATCATGGGCTTGGGAAGGTTGATGGTGAGGGGCCTCATGCGGGTGCCAAACCCGCCGGCCATAATGACTGCCTTCATTTTTAATTAGACCTTTTTTTGAATTATCATCACGGCGTAAAAGGGATGGACTCGAGGCTTATTTTAGCGTATTTCACGAGAAAATATAACTTTTAACAATGAAGGCGGGATGGCAGAATAACGCGCCGGTCTCGCACCCAAGAGTAATCACCTTGCTTTTTAAAGCCCGAAACTTGATTTTAATGACGCATTGCCAACAAGGAGTTTTCATTTCATGAGCGTGAACGAACAAGATGTCCTAAAAGCCCTTCGCGTTGTCCAAGACCCCGACCTGCACCAGGACATCGTCGCCCTGGGTTTCATCAAGAACATGAGGATCGACGGTGGCAAGGTCGCCTTCGATATCGAGATGACCACCCCCGCCTGTCCGGTCAAGGACCTCTTCAAAAGCCAGGCCGCCGAGGCCGTGAAAAAAATTTCCGGCGTCACCAGCGTGGACGTGCAAATGACCTCCAACGTGCGCCAGGCCCCCACCGGCATCAAGAACCTCAACATGCCCACGGTCAAGAACCTCATCGCGGTGGCCTCCGGGAAGGGTGGTGTGGGCAAAAGCACCGTCTCGGCCAACCTGGCCCTGGCCCTGGCCAAGGCGGGCGCCTCGGTGGGTTTGATGGACGCCGACGTTTATGGCCCTTCCATCCCCCGCATGTTGGGAGTCGTTGGGCAACAGCCCGATGCCGACCCCATCACAAAAAAAATGATCCCCTTCGAGAAACACGGCATCAAGTTCATGTCCGTGGGAATGCTGCAGCAGGAGTCCGATACCGCCCTTATCTGGCGGGGCCCCATGGCTAGTAAGCTGGTCCAGCAGTTCCTCGGCGGCGTGGAATGGGGTTCCCTGGACTATCTCTTGATCGACTTGCCCCCCGGCACGGGCGATATCCAGCTCACCCTGACCCAATCCGTACCCCTGGCCGGGGCCGTCATCGTCACGACCCCCCAGGATGTGGCCCGCACGATCACCCAAAAGGGCCTGCGGATGTTCCAGCAGGTGCAGGTGCCCATCATCGGCATCGTGGAAAACATGAGCGGCTTCGTTTGCGAGCACTGCCACGAAACGACGGCCATCTTTAAGAAGGGCGGCGGCAGGAAAATGGCCGAGGAGCTGCATGTCCCCTTCCTGGGCGAAGTGCCCCTGGAAGCCGTGATCGCCGCGGACGGGGATTACGGCGTTCCCACGGTGGCCGCCCATCCCGATTCCACTTCCGGCAAATCCTACGCCCTCATGGCCCGGCAGATGGCCTCTCAGCTTTCCATTATTAACGAGGCGACCGCCAAGGTTTCCTCCCGCCCCCGGGAAGTTTCCACCGAAGACCCCCAAGTCACCACCATCACCTGGGACGACGGCGCCACCATGCGCTATCCCAACCGCTATTTGAGAAGCATGTGCCCCTGCGCCCAATGCGTGAACGAGGTAACGGGCGAGCGCATGATCAGCTTGGAAGCCATCGACCCGGCTGTCCGCATCACGGCCGTTTCGCCTGTAGGCCGCTATGCCCTTCATTTCCAATGGTCGGACGGCCACGGGACCGGGCTTTATTCGTTTGATACCCTGCGCAAGCTCGGGGAATAGCCAAGTCTTCCGTTATCTTCCACAATCGTTTGAAGGCCGCATGCCCTCATTTATTTGAGAAAATCCTAAAGTAATAAATTGAGAGCGACACAATCTCAAACTTGGGGCCGCGCAACATCCATAAATGAATTATGTAAACCGGTTTCCCCTCTTTTGCCCCTCCCCCTTACATCCCAACTTCCGGTTACCTAGGATAAATTCAAGCCGTGGCCTTTGTTGGACTATCCAATTTTTAGGGAGGCTTTCATGAACAGCCTTTTAACCGTTTTGGTTGTCGGGCTTTTGGCGGGATGGCTGGCGGGCAAGATCCAAAAGGGCAAGGGGTTCGGCATCGCCGGCAATTTGGTGATCGGCATCCTGGGCTCGGTTTTCGGCACCTGGCTTTTCGCCCAGCTGGGTTTTGCGGCTTATGGCTTCGTTGGAAATCTGGTGATGGCGGTAGTCGGCGCTCTGGTCATTTTGTTCCTGTTGGGCGCGGTCGCCAAAAGGTGATTTCATTTCCTTCCAAGGAGGTTTGGCCATGAACAAATCTTTTGTGGTCATCGGTTTATTGGCCGGGGTACTGGCCGTCGGTTCGGCCAGAGCGGCCGATTCTTCCGGCGGGAAAATCAGCCGGGACACCCGCCAGTTGAAAAAGGACTATGAAGCCAAGGTCCACAAGGACTTGAAAAAAGTCGGCGCCAAGATCAACGGGTTGAAACGGGATGTCGAAAGGGGCGGCAACGACGCCAAAGCGGACTTCCACAAGGAAATCGCGAAGTTGGACGCCCAAAAAGCCGGCGTGGACAGGAAGCTGGCCGAGCTTGAAAAATCCACCGGCGACGCCTGGAAGGACCTCAGCCACGGAGTGGACGACGCGGTGGCGGATTTAAAGAGATCCGTCGACGGCGCGGTCGCCCAATTCAAGGAAAAGCGGCCCAAATAGTTCCCTCAGCTGGTTATTTCTGAAAGCCGCTTCTCAAAGCGGCTTTTTTTATTGCTGGACATTGAGAATGGTTTTCAATACAGTTAGCCGTCTCGAATTCCAAATTGGACTCACCGGCGGGCGGCGCAATGATCCAGAAACTAATGGCCAAGTTGGGGCGTATCAGCAAAACCTGGGGTCCGGCCTGGCTCGTCATGATCGCGGACGTGGACGCGGCCAGCGCCATTACCGCCGCGGAAAGTGGCGCGCAGTATGGCACCAAGCTTGTTTGGTTTATCATGCTGCTGACTTTTCCTTTGTACGTCATCCAGGAAGTGGCGGGCCGCGTGGGGGCCGTTACCGGAAAAGGGCTCGGTGAGTTAATCAGGCTGAATTACAGCCGCCGTACCGCGGTTTTTTGCGCCGTGCCGATGGCTTTGGTGGACATCATCAGTTACGTCGTCGAATATACCGGAATCGCGGTCGGCTTTGAGATGATGGGTGTCTCCCCCTGGGTGTCCGTTCCCCTTGCCTTCCTGGCGCACGTGATCGTGGTCTACAAGAGGAAGTACGCGGAAGCGGAAAAGCCTTTGCTGGTTATCTCCGTCATTTTTTCGATCGTGTGGGTTGTAGCCGCTTTTTTGACGGCCAGGAACGGGGTTGTGCTCACCCCGTTTTATTTTTCCTCGTCCTCTGACTTTGTTTTCCTGTTAGCCGCCAATATTGGCGCCGTCATCATGCCCTTTATGCTCTTTTATCAGGTGTCCGCGACCGCGGAAAAAGGGATAAAGAAAGACAGTATTTGGGCCGTGCGGTTTGAAACCCTGATAGGCGCTATTTTTTCCGAATTGATCATGGTCGCCATAGCCGTATCGGCCATTGGAATAGACGCCGCTTCCCTGGACTTTACGTCGCCCAAAGTTCTTTCCAAGAGCCTCTTCGCGGTCGCCGGCCATTTTGCCCCTTATGCGTTTGGGATTGGCCTTATCGCGGCATCCTTTATCGCGCTGATCGTTATCTCCCTAGGAAGTTCTTGGGGAGTGACCGAAGCCCTGGGCTGGAACCGCAAGCACTGGTTCAAGGTCTATTTGGTCGAATCCATCCCCGCCGTCATCATCCCACTTTTCTCCTATAACCTCATCAAGCTGGCCTTGAACTTGATGGTCCTTCAAATCGTCGTCCTCATCGCGCCTGCCGTCATTTTGGGTGTCATCGCGTCCAATAAAAAAATGATGGGGGCCCTCCATTTGAGGGGGCTCAATAAATACATTTACTGGATCACCATTATTTTAATTTTCGTGACGGGCGTCATTAGCATGCTGCCTTTCCTGGAGAAGGCAATCCAATAATGGGGCGCCCTAGGCACGCCGGTAAGCCGTCCCTGAAATAAGAACTTCTAACAAAAACCGTTCTTAACCACAGGGACACGGAGGCACAGCTAAGAAAAAAAAGCTTCAAAATCATCGTTTTTTAGCTGCGTCCCTGTGCCTCTGTGGTGAAATTTGGTTTTTGTCGGAGGTTCTAAGTCAAAACCGTGGCCTTCCTCCGTTTTCCCTGATTTAGTCCCGCTCCCCATTCCATCCTTGCCGGTTTTAAGAAGGCGGTTTCGATTTGGCGAACCCTGTCATCCCGGTCGGAACACTAACCTCCGGTTTTGGGTTCCCTTCTTTTGCCTTTTTTCAAAACAAACCCAACAAGATTCCGCCAAATTAAATTAAAATACCGGTGTCTCCCTGAATTTCCCGTGAAAACCGTTTCATCGAGCCCCAAATAACAACGTCTTGGAAAGGTCTGTCATGATGCAAGGTCTCTCGTCGTTCGAGCAAGCCTCCCTTTGGGGGATTTTTGCCGTCTCCCTTTTGGCGGTGGCTTACGCCTTTTACTTGCGGGCCCTGGTCTTGAGGGAGCCCATGGGCGACCGGGAGATGAAAAAAATCTGGCTGGCCATCAGCTACGGCGCCAAAGCCTACCTGAAACAACAACTGCAACGGATACTCCCCATCATGGCCCTGCTGGCCGTGGCGCTGTTTTTTTCGGTCTATATTATTCCACCCTCCCGGGAGGCCTTGGAAAGGTTCGCCGGCCTCTCCCCTGAAAACGTGCGGGTCGCCATCGGCCTGGCCCGGGTCATCGCCTTCGGCATGGGGTCCTTCTTCTCGCTGGCCGTGGGCCAGATCGGCATGCGCATGGCGGTGAAGGCCAACGTGCGGGTCACCCAGGCCGCCCGGAAGGGTTTCGCCGAATCCTTCCACACCGCCCACCGGGCCGGGGCCGTCACCGGCATGCTCACCATCGGCCTGGGGCTCCTGGGCCCCACGGTCGTCTTCATGGCCCTGGGAACCGCCGCCCCCGACGCCCTATTGGGTTTCGGGTTTGGGGGCACCCTGGTGGCCCTTTTCATGCGGGTGGGCGGCGGCATCTACACCAAAGCCGCCGATGTGGGCGCCGACCTGGTGGGCAAGGTGGAGGCGGGAATCCCCGAGGATGACCCCCGCAACCCGGCCGTCATCGCCGACCTGGTGGGCGACAACGTAGGCGACTGCGCGGGCATGGCCGCGGATATCTTCGAGTCCTACGGCGTGACCATCGTCTCCGTCCTCATGTTGGGCATCGCCCTGTTCAACCGGACCCAGCAAATGATGTGGATCCTCTATCCCCTCATGGTCCTGGCCAGCGGGGTCTTCACCTCCATCCTCGGCGGCGTCATGGTGCGGGCCAAGGACAGGGGTTACGCGAAGGAAAACGCCCTGATCCCGGTGGTCAAGGGCTTCATCGTTTCCGCCCTGGGCTCCATTATCCTCTCGGGGATCCTCGCGGTTTATTACCTGCAGTCCTCCCCCGGCGGCTGGTGGCGCCCCTGTTTTTGCGTTTCCCTGGGAACGGTGCTGGTGGTCGTCCTTTTCGTGCTGACCCGCTATTTCACCGAGGTTTCCGCCGCGCCCGTGAACGACATCAAGGAATCCACCCGTACCGGCCCAGCCACGGTCATCATTACGGGCCTGTCGGTGGGCTTCGAGTCCGCCGCCTGGTCGCTCTTGATGGTGGCCTTCATCCTGGTGGTTTCCTACGCGATCTTCGGCACCCTCGCTTCCCTTCCCCTGGCCGACCGCCTCATTTATACGCTCTACGGGATCGCCTTGACCGGCGTTGGAATGATGGCCCTGACCGGGGACAACCTGGCCATGGATTCCTTCGGGCCCATTGCCGACAACGCCAACGGCATCGGAGAAATGGCCTGGACCCGCCGCAAGGACAAGAAAACCCTCTCGGCCCGGCGCATCATGAACAGCCTGGACGAGGCGGGCAACACCACCAAGGCCATCACCAAGGGCGTGGCCATCGGCTCGGCGGTCATCGCGGCGGTCTCCCTGTTCGGCACCTACATCGTGGATGTCAGCGGCGTGCAGGCGCAGGTGGGCGTTCCCCTGGCTGAACAGCTGGCCGCGGTGGGCATCCGCATTTCCATCCCCAAGGTCCTGGTAGGCATGCTGTTGGGCGGCCTTTTGCCCTTTCTTTTCTCGTCCTTCGCCCTGAAGGCCGTGGGCCGCGCCGCCTCCAAGATCGTGGAGGAGGTCAGGCGCCAGTTCAAGGCCGGCGCCCTCAGCGGCAAGGTGAAGCCCGACTACTATAAGATCGTCCAACTTTGCACCCTGGCGGCCCAGCGGGAACTGATGCCCATGGCGCTCCTAGTGGTGCTGACCCCCATCTTGGTCGGCATCCTTTTGCAGGTGGAGGCGTTGGGGGCCTTTTTGGCCGGCTCGATCCTTTCAGGCCAGTTGATGGCGGTCTTCATGGCCAACGCGGGCGGGGCCTGGGACAACGCCAAGAAAGCCATCGAGGACGAACCGAAGGACCCGGCCCATAACCTGGGCAAGGGCTCGGAGCGGCACAAGGCCAGCGTGGTGGGCGATACGGTGGGCGACCCGCTGAAGGACACGGCGGGGCCGGCCTTGAACCCCATGATCAAGGTGGTCAATCTCGTTTCGGTCATCATCGCGCCCATCCTGGCGCGCTATACCGAGTGGAACGCCGTCAGTTGGGCCATCGTCATCGTCATTTTGGTGATATTGGCCGGCTGTTACCACCAGAGCACCAAATCGGTCTCGGGCCAGTGGCGGTCCGTGGCGCGCAGCAGCCTCAGCGGATGGATGAGGGCGCGGCAAAAGGAATAGGGTCCGCCCAGCCGACTCCCGATATTACGGTTTGCCGGTTGAAATCGCTTGGGAAATCTTCTGAAGGAACTCCCGGGAAGTGACGAACCCCACCGCCCGGATGTCTTTCCTCTCCTGGCCGTCCGTCCCCACGAAAACCAGCGTGGGTACGCCCATGATGCCGTAGGTTTTCTTGAGTTCTTCCACGGGCGCGGAAGAATATTGGGTCAGGTCCGCCTTGAGCAAAACCCAGCCCTTCAAGGCCTCATGCACCTTGGGGTCCGAGAAGGTCTTGATCTCCAGTTCCTTGCAGGGCAGGCACCAGCTGGCGGAAAAATCCACGAAGACCGGCTTCCCGGCCTTTTGGGCCGCCTGAAGCAATGCGGGATCGTAATTCTTGAAGGGCAGTTCGACGGGTTGGGGCCAGGCCCCGTAAACCAGAAGCCCCAGGACCACCAGGGTGACCCCGAAGGAATGCTGGAAAAGCTTGAACCCCGCCGTCACTCCCTTGCCGGAGAAAACCCACCCCAGCAGGGCCCCGCAAACCAAAAGATAGCCGGGCACCGCGAAGTGATTGAGGCCCTTGGGCAAGAGGGGGTTCAAGAAATAGAGCGGCATCCCGAGGAGCACCATACCGAATATCTTCTTCACCCAGACCATCCACATGCCCGACTTGGGCAGGCGCTGGATCTCGCTGGAGAAGAACCCGAGCCAGACGTAGGGGAATCCCAAACCCAAGGACAGCGTGAAGAACATGATGAAACCCAGGAAGGGGTTGGCCTTGGCCGCCACGAAGGTCAGGAGCCCGATGGAGAAGGGGTCCACGCAAGGCGCGGCCACGATGCCGAAGACCAGGCCCATCCCGAGCGCCCCCAGCCACCCTTGGGTGTTGGTGGAGGCGATCTTGTTGAGCAGCCAAGCCGGGGCCTGGATTTCGTAGAGCCCGAACATGGAGAAGGAAAGGGCCACCAGGACCGTCGAAATCCCGGCCAGCACCCAGGGCGACTGCAGGGTCGAACCCAGTATCTTGCCCGTCATCGCCGCCGTCACGCCCAGGGAGGAATAAGTGATGGAGATGCCCACCACGTAAGCCACCGCCCGCCCCAATATCACGCCCGGCTTTTCCGCTTTCAGGTTGCCGAAATAGGAAACGGTGAGGGGGATCATGGGATAAACGCAAGGCGTCAGGTTGAGGGCCAGCCCGCCGAAGAAGATGAGGACGAAGGTCAGCAGCAGGCCGTTTAACTTGATGTATTTGGCGATGATGTTTTCCTGGGGCGCGGTCGCCCCTTGGGCCGCCAGGTTGTTTTGGAAAAGCTCCGGCTTGAAGGGCGCCACCGGGCTGTTCAGGCCGGCCACCTCGACTGGAAGAACCATGGGCACCCTGGCCGGGGCCAGGCAAACCTGGTCGTTGCAGGCCTGCACCCGCAAGTTAAGGGGGATGGAAAAACTTCCCTGGGGGGCGTCCTGGTTCAGCTGGATGTCGGCGTAGACCGTCACCGCGCCCTCATAAACGGGAAAAGCCTGGCCGCTGCCGCCCAGGGCCTTGGGAATTCCGGCCGGGAACCGGGGCGCCGAGGCCAGGGTGGCGGGGGCGGACGGCCCCAGTTCCAAGTCCACGGGGACGAAGCCCTCCGGAAGCCCCTCGTGGGCGTTGATGTGCCAGCCTTCCTTTATCTGAAGGATGACCGCCGCGGTAAAAAGGGTTCCCGGGTGGAGGGGCTTAAGGGAAGGATATCCTTGGACTTGGACGACCTGGGCGCTGTTGGCGGCTAAACCCGTCTGGGCAATTGCGGATCCCAGGGGCAAAAAAGCCAGGAAAATCAATAATCCGATGTGTTTCATCACGAGCCCATTACTCCTTCCGAATCAGGCGAGGTTACTACCGGACAACAAAAAAGCCCCGAAGCGCGATGCATGCTTCAGGGCTTATTTTAGACGCCCGGGACGGGCAATCGGGGTTAATTGATCAGTGGTGTCTTATTTTGATGTCATTGCGAGGAGGTCGATTCTGACCGACGTGGCAATCCATAGCTACCCATAAAACTGTAGTTTTTAGATTGCTTCGTCACCTCAAGTTCGAGGTTCCTCGCAATGACAATTCCAAACTGCTACATACTTAACTTAATTGATCTTCCGGGTGGATTCCCTTTCGATCAATTCGGCCTGGAGTGTGGTGGCTTTTTCCACCAGTGTTTCCTCCGCGATCATCTGGAACATCTTATTGGCGGCCAGTTTGCCCATTTCGTAGGCCGAAAAGGCGACCGTGGTCAGGGCGGGGTCGTGATAAGCGGCTTCTTCCATGTTATCGAACCCAACAATGGAGATATCCCCCGGCACCGACACTCCTTTTTCCTTCAGGGCCCTCACCGCGCCGATGGCCATGAGGTCGCTGGCGCAGATCAGGGCGCTGGGCCGGCGTACCGCCGAGAGGATCTTCAGGGCCGCCTTGTATCCCCCCTCCTCCTCGTAATCGCCGTCGGCCACCCAGTCGTTCTGGAACTCCAGCTTGTGCTCCGCCAGGCATTCCTGGAAGGTCTGGAAACGCTCCAGCGCGTTGGTGGTGGTCATTTTCCCGTTGATGATGCCGATTCGCTCATGGCCCAGCTGGACAAGGTGATCCACGGCCTTCTTCACGCCGCCGCGGTTGTCGAAACCGACATAGGGCAGGTCCTCCTGGCCCGTGATCTTGCCGTTGATCAGCACGAAGGGCACGTTGGCTTCGGCTAACTCCCGGATGGAGGCGTCGGTGGACCAGGCGTTCAGGACGAACATACCGTCCACGCTGCCGTCCCCCAAAAGCGCCCGGTAGGAAACCTGTGCCCGGGCCGTTTCGTTCAAGGGGTGCAGCAAGAGCCGGTATTGCTTCTCGGCGGCGACCTCCTCCAAGCCCTCCATGATGCGGGTGAAGAAGGGACTATGGAAAATAGCCGTATGGTGGGGGGCGATAACCCCGCAAATGTGGGAATGCTTCTGGCGGAGGCGGCGGGCATGGGCTTGCGGCTTGTAGTGCAGGTCCTTGATGGCCACTAAAACCTTTTTCCGGCAGTCCTCGCTGACCCACTTCTTGTTGTTGAGGACCCTCGAAACGGTTCCAATGGTCACTCCGGCTCTCTTGGCGACATCCTTGATGGTTGCCACTTGCGTCCTCCCTGGGGCGAATGAGTTGGCGAATTCTGCCAGAAATCTTTCAGGCAGGTGTTAAATCCAGGCTAAAAATCGGTTTTCACTAAAATCACTTTCGGAGCAAATTCTAACCAGTTTTCAAAGCGAATTGCCAGGACAAAGCCGCTCAGGAATTCAAACTTCTCCGAAATCTTTCAGGGTTGTCAATTTTCAATGAATCGACAATCGGCCATTTCGTCCGGTTCAATGGGCCAATTTATGGGCGGAATACTTTCTTAAATAGCTTTACTTCGCATCCGCTCCGGCGGGACGGACTTCCAGTTCCTCAGCGTCAAAATTCACGGAATAAATTCCGTCCTTCTCCGCGCTAAGCAAGGTTCTTCCCTGCCGTACTTGGAGACCGGCCAGGCCATCGGCGAGCTTCTCATTCCCGTTGGCCCGTATTTTCAAGACCACGTTCCGGGGAAAATGGGCGGGGACTTCCCAAGCCCATTTCTTCCACCCTTCCTTATCCGGATCAGAGATCGAAGCTTTTTCAAAAATCTTCTGCGCCCGGAAATAGGCGCCGACTTCCAGGAAGGTTCCGACCCAGATGTCCTTGGCCTGCAAGGCGTCGAGAATCTGGTTGAAAGTCTCCCGGGTGATTGGCTGGCGGTCCGGGGGCGCGCCTTCCAGGCCTTGAATCCGCCACACCAACCATCCCCCCTTCCGGAAGGCTTCCTCGACCCACTTCTTGTAAGTTTGAACTGGGATCTTCGGTTCCGTTTCCCGGGAGGGGATTTCCATCCAATCGGGTTCCGAGGCGGAGGTTAAAAACGGGGTTTTCCCTTCCCCACCGCGCGCCAAGAGATGGGTCTTAGCCACCAGTTCCTTGAGGCCGGGTGTAACGGGGAGGGAGGGATAAGCGAAGGTATAAAGGGTGGTCCCGAATTCCTTCTGCAGGACGTTTCTCGCCCCGACAACTTCGGAATCGGCATTCGGCGGAATGGAATTGCCGGCCCAGAAATCATCCAGCGTATGGTTGCCGAGTTCGTTCCCCGTCGAAAGAACCCCCCGCCATTCGTCTTTGCGGGTGGTGTGGTTCGCGGTCAGGAAGAATGTGGCCGTCAGGCGCCGCCGGGCAAGTTCGGGTACGGCGACGTCC
>Ga0335085_10001580_pt1 | contig 47025 bp, 31 predicted proteins | sample Lox_Sample_45_FD_206712 | JGI IMG/M metagenome (GOLD analysis project Ga0335085, IMG submission 206712) | Soil microbial communities from Loxahatchee National Wildlife Refuge, Florida, United States - Lox_Sample_4.5 | ecosystem: Environmental > Terrestrial > Soil > Wetlands | place: USA...
CCGCTGCGAAACCTCCGCTGAAAAGACCACCAAGCCCCCCGCCGTTGGACCAGGCGGCATCGCACGCCCATGCGAGCCCGGACCCGAACACATTCGGGGAATCGTCGGATTCAAGAACTTGACGAACGGCGGTGGCGGGCAAAATACAGTTCGAGGTTTCGGCCTCGAACGGTTTGACGACAATCCAGCCCGGCGTGCCCAGCGTGCGATCCATCAGATCGATGGCGGATTGGCCATTGTTGACGCGCGTATCTTCGTAACCGCCGGCAAAATTGAATTTCAGGCCAGGTATCGGTTCATAGCTCGCTTCCAGTTCGGCGCCCTTGATCTTTGCGTCGAAATTCAAGTTGATCGAGGTGCGGTCCACAATCTGCGATATCTGATAGCCTTTGTAATCGTAATAGAAGACATCGCCGTTCAACGAGAGCCCGCCGTCAAGCAGCGTGTTTTTCGTACCCAATTCGTAGGCATTGACGAATTCGGGCGCGAAGGTCGCCGGATGGGTGACAGACGATTGCGAACTCGTGAAATCGGCGATCGGCGGGGGCGGATTGGCACCGCCGCCCTTGTAGCCGCGCGAATAGGAGCCATAGATCAGGGTTTGATCGGTGAAATCGAGCTTGGGCGTCCAGTTGGCGACGGCTCGGCCGGTCCATTCCTTCCATTCCTGGCGGACGATGCCCGTGACCGGATAACCGCCGCCAGCCTCAAACACCCAGCTTGGAATGTTCCAGAATGTTTTCTGGTCGTCGGTCCAGCGCAAGCCGCCGGTCAGTTTCAGATCGGGTGTGACTTGATAATAGACCTCGCCAAAACCCGCATAGGAATTCAGAGCATAAGGATTCTCGCTTCGGAAATAATTGTGGCCCTTACCGTTTATCTGGCTGAGCGGATTGGGATCGATATAGGTGCCGAAGCGTTTGCCACTGACACTATCGACGTAACCGCAACCCAATACCGAGGACATGCCTTCCGGACCGAACGGCCCGTTGAAGAGAATGGGCTCGGACGAAATCGTGAATGGCGGCTCGAAACCGTTGTAATTGTGGCACTGCGTGAAATCGCCCGGACCCTGTAGATTGTTGGCCTGCTCAAGCAGGGTGATGAGATTGAAGAAGACGTAATAATCCTCGACGGTCTGGTAGTGCATGTAGTTTGCACCGGCGCTGAAATTGAGCGGCCCCTTGAAATTGGAAGCCAATCGCACTTCCTGGCTGAATTGCCAGGCGTGTTCCTGCGACAGATCCTCACCGACCATCCGGTCCGAACAACCAAGTTGCGGATCGCAATAGATGCCGTTCGGCGCGATGATGACATTCGGGTGCGGATCAACGAGGGCTGCATTCGCCGCGAGAAAATGCGGCGCCGTATCGAAGCGATTCAAATCCTCGATCGAATAAAGGAAGTCCTTGTTATAGCCCGTCTGCGAGGTGAGCGTCAGATCCGGTGTGATCTTGTAGTCGGCATTCAGTTCGAGCGTGTCGTTGCTCGCACGATAATGCGGCTCGATCACCGACTGGATTGTGCGCAGGCTGCGTGGCTGTGTCTGGCTCGCATACGGATCGATCGGGTTCACCAGCGCACCGCCCGGACCATTGCTGGCGACGAAGAAGAATTCGGCGAGAGCAACAAACGGCAATGCCTGCCCGTTCGGCGTTTCATAGGCGTCGTTGGAATAAAGCGAGGTTGGCAAACAACCTTGACTGAGTTGCGCCCGCGCAAATCTGGTGGCTTGACCGGCGAGGAAATATATATAATTGGGATCCTGGTAATCGGGTAGCGTCGACAGATCGAGGCCGGCGACCGACGTTGGCCCCGGATCCTTCTTGCAAAGCTGCTTGCCGCTGCGCAGACGGTCGTCATTTTCCGAGAAATGTTCCCAGACGGCATCGACTTGCAGGCTTTCGACCGGCTTCCAGCCGAGCGTCGCGCGGCCCGACCACAGATCGCGTCCGTCGGTTTGCTTGCCGGTGGTCTGGTTGAGCGTGTAGCCCTGACGCTTGGTCCATTCGCCGGCCACGCGCAAATCAAGCCGGTCATCGACGATGGGAATGTTGACCATGCCTTCGTAGCGGCGGTTGGTGTAATTTCCCCAATCGGCGGAAAGCATCGCCTCGAACTGATCCGTGGGCTTTGCCGATATGACGTTGACCACGCCCGCGGTCGCGTTGCGGCCGTAAAGCGTTCCTTGCGGTCCGCGCAGCACTTCGACCTGATTGACGTCGTAGAATTCCTGCTCGAAAAAATGATTGCGGATAAACGGAATATCGTTGAAGGCAACCGCCACCGCCGGGTCGGTCGTCACCGAAATCGCCTGCGTGCCGATACCGCGAATCTGGATGTTGTAACCGGTGAAGTTCGTTTTCGAAAACGTCAGGTTCGGCACTTCCTTCACCAGATCCGGCCCGCCCGCGATCTGCCGCGAAGTCAACTGTTCCTGGCTCAGCGCCGTGATCGCGATCGGAACGGTCTGGATATCGCCCTTGATCTTGGAAGAGGTGACGACGACGGTTTCCACGCTTGCGGCCGCATGCGCCGGCGCCGCATCGGCGATTTCGATATTGCGCGGTGCGGAGGGTTGCGGCGCCTCGTGCACGACGGCGATTGCGCCGGATGGGTGGCGATGCATCACAAGCCCGGTGCCTGCCAGAATCCGCGAGAGCGCGGCATCGGCCGTCAGCTCGCCTTGCGCGCCGCGCGTGCGCACGCCGCGCACGACATCGCCCGACACGATCAGCGAGACACCCGTCTGCACCGAATAGGCATCGAGCGCGTTCTTGAGATCGCCGCCCGGAATATTGAATTCGGCCGCCCAGGCGCCGCCCGCGAGCGCCGCCAGACTGGCGCCCGCCAGAGCCGCGGATTTCAGGATGCGAAACATCTTCATCTTCCCCCCGATTGCGGCGGACCGCATTTGATTTGTGCGCGCCTAGCGCGAGATCACGATCTCGTTTCCGTTTGTTTCCACATGCAGCCGGAAGACGTCCTCGGCAACATCGATGAACGCTTTGACGTCAGTGGTGTGAAACGTGCCGACGATCGTCAGCCGCGCAACCGCGGGATCTGCGATGACGAGCTTCTGCCGGTTGTAGCGGTTGAACTCGTTCGCCGCGTCGGCCAGCGTCATGTTGTCGAAGACGAGCATGCCATGCTCCCAGCCGAGCTCGCGGGCGAGCGCAGGCTTCGATCTATGCGTGACGAACATGGTGCTGGCCGTGGCCGTGACCATGTCGCCGGGCACGAGCAGTGCGGATTTCGATTTGGGCGAAGCGTCCACCGCGCCGAAACGCACGCGGCCTTCCATCAGCGCTACCTCCAGGCGGCCCGGATCGCGGCGCACCAGGAACTTCGTTCCCAGATCGGTGATGCGATGATCGCCCGCGAACACGACGAAAGGATGCTTCGCATCGTGCGTGACCTGGAAATAGGCTTCGCCCTTTTCGAGCCAGATCGTGCGCCGGTCCGTCGTCATGCGCGCGCGCAAGACGGTGTCGGTATTGAGTTCTATTTTCGTGCCGTCGGCGAAGCTCACGATCTCGCGTCCGCCGACGGGTGTCGTGAAAACGCGATCGCGCGGTTTCATGATGTAATACGCGGCCGTAACGCCGATCACCGCGGAAATTCCGAGCGCGGCCGCGATCTTCAGCGGCGCGGACCAGGTTTTGCGCTGTGGCGGTGTCTCCGATCCCGCGGAACGCAGCGCCTCGAGACGCTCCGTGCGGTTCCACGCCGCTTCGAGCCGCCAATAGGCAAGCTGATGCGCCATGGATTGCGAAAGCCAGGCATCGAGACCTGCCTGATCCTCCTTCGACCAGTCCCAGAAATTCCGCCGCTGCAGCCAAACGGAGGCGGCCGCTTCGATGTCGGCGGCGCCTGGCGCGGCGTCAAGCCCCGGCTCGCTCACGGGCGCCTCCTGAGATCGGCCGGATCTCCATAAAGAATATCGGCAAGCGCGCGCATGCCCTTGGCGAGATGTTCGGAGACGGTCGGCTCGCCCACGCCCATGCGCGCGGCGATTTCGCGGCCCGAGAGCCCTTCGATGCGGCCCATGACGATGGCCTCGCGGCAGCGCGGCGCGAGCTTGTCGAGTGCTGCCTGCAACAGGCGCAATTCATCGCGCGCGGCGACGATGCGTTCGGGGCCCGGCGCATCGATGGCGACATCGAGCGCATCGAGATCGGACACCGCCTCGATCGGGATCACCTGTTCGCGGCGCACCCGATCGATCAGCAGATTGCGCGCGGTGGCGAAGAGGAATTGCCTGGTTTGCAGCGGCGTTTCCTTCAGCGCCGCTTCGCAGACGCGCAAATAGACATCCTGTCTGAGGTCGGCGATGTCGCTTTTGTTGCGCCAATTGTGTTGCAGATACTGCATCAGCGCCGCCTCCAGCGGCAGAACCTCGCGGACGAACCATGCCTTCAGCTCAAACGCGTTCATGCTCGCGCCCGAAGGACGCGCGTCCGCGCTGTCGCTCTCGAATTTTTTCGGCATTCCCCAAAACGCCTGCCGTTCGGGCCCACTATAGGTCTTCAATTGTTCCGACGAACGGGCAGGCGCGGACTTCGGCACCCGGGAGAAGAATTTTGCGCTGCAGCGCGGAAAGAGCGGGCGGCAGCAAAAGGCCGGGTTTGGCGGAAAAAGAAAAAGGCGGTGGAATGCTCCCACCGCCTTCGATGCTGCGTCTGCGTTTTACGAGAGGCTAATCGCCGATCCCGATGCTGACCGAGGCGAACGGCCCATAGAAGCCGCGGTCTTCGGTTTTGCGGGCGTAGATGCCGCTGTCGATGACGTTAAAGAAAAAGTCAGCCTTGTAACCGATGCTGACTTTCGCATTGGGCAATCGCCATGAGATTCCCGCAAAGCCGCCGAGATTGGGGACGAGGACGCTCTTCTTGCGCTCGATCGACAGCGTGTAGTGCGCAATCTCGTGATGACTGCCCGAGGAATAGAACGTGCTCTTCGTATGCAGGTTCGTGCGCGTCTGCTGCTTGCCGAACAGCAAGGCTCCATCGATTCCCCAATCGAGCGACAAACCATCCGACAAGTTTCCGGCAAAGGCCACGGCAGTGTCCCAGGACAGCGACGGGCCGATGCCGTTGAAACTGTGCTTGGCGAGAAAATCGGCAACTTCCCGGGTTTGGGGAATGTCCAGTATGAAAGCGGACGCATTGGCGTTCGTTGCGCCCGACATGTGGCCGCTTGCGCTTTCGTCCAGTTTGGCCCAGCGAATGCCCGCGCTGATCGTCGATTTGCCGCCGAACATTCCCAGTCCGACATCCTTGCCGGCCTGAAAGTCGAGTATCAGATGCCTCGCCTCGCTGCGCTGCTGCGTGTTGGTGAAATCGGCGTTGGTATAGACGTATTTCTTTTCGCCATAGGAAGTGCCGAACCAGTTCGTCGTATTATAGGTTTGATCGTGGCTGGTCTTGTGTCCGCGCAGTGAGCGGCCATAGATGAGGCTCACGGAAAACATCCAGTCGGAATCGTTCGGCGTGAGGCTGAGCTTGAAATTGGCGTCGTAGCCAATTTGCGGCAGCGTTCCAAATGGCGGCGCCGGATTCGTTTGCGTCGCGGGCGTATTGGGCGCGAGCCAGAGCGAGTTGCCCGTGCTGAGCTGGTCGAACGCGCCACCCGCTTCGAACCAGACGAGCGGATGATCGGCATCGCCGGCCTGCGCCGCGGAAACGGAAGCCATCAACGCCAGAGCGGAAGCGCCCGTCAGCAGTTTCCAGCGGATGGTCGCGTGATTGTCGTTTTTCTGAATGAGTTCGCTCATCGGTTTTCCCCCTCACCAGTTCTTCGTCACACGCACGCCGAACAGGCGCGGATCGGTGACGAACACGTTCGTCGTGAGCGCGGTATCGTCGGAATTCAGGAACGCGCCGGTGATGGCGGTCGAATTGAACACGTTCTTGAGGTAACCCATGACCTGCCAGCCATTCGCGCTTGTCAGGATCAGCGCGAGATTGACGTTCGAATAGCCGCGCAGCTTGTCGTAACCCTTGTCGTTGAAGACGCGCCACCAGCTTTGCGACTGCCAGTAGAAATCGCTGTGCAGCGTGGCGGCCCAATCTTCCGACACCGGCATCGTGTAGTCCGCCGAGAGCGAGGTGGTGAAATGCGGTGCGTTCGGAAGCTGGTTGCCGCTCAGATCCTTGTAGAAGCCCTCGCCGTTGTTCGTCTCCTGAAGGATCGTGGGGTCGGTCGGGTCGAAGCCGGTCGAATCGTAGAATGGCCGCAGAGGATCGATATGCAGACCGTATGCATATTCGCAGGCCGCGCCCTGAAGACTGCTGAAGTAGAAGCCGCCATTGTCGTATTCGCTGAGCGAGTGCTCGGCGATTCCGCGGGCCGCCAGCTCGGCGACCACATAATCCGGCAGGATGCAATTCGACGTGGCCAGGAAGTTGGGCTTCACGACCATCCAGCCGGGCTGGCCTGCGGTGCGATCCATGAGATCGATGGCCTTGGAACCCTTGGCGAGACGCGCATCCTCATAGCCGCCCGCGAAATTGAATTTCAGTCCGGGAAGCGGTTCGTAACTCGCTTCCAGCTCGGCGCCTTTCACGGTGGCGTTGAAGTTCAGATTGACCGAGGTGCGATCCACGATCTGGGAAATCTGATAGCCCTTGTAGTCATAATAGAAAACATCGCCATTGAGCGTGAGCCCGCCATCGAGCATCGTGTTCTTAGTGCCGAGCTCATAGGCATTGACGAACTCGGGCGCGAAGGTCAGCGGGTGCGTGGCGCCCGTGCCGAATCCGCCGAGGAAATAGTCCGGCGGCGGCGGATTGGCGCCGCCCGCCTTGTAGCCGCGGCTGAAGGAGCCATAGACCAGCGTCTGATCGGTGAAATCAAGTTTCGGCGTCCAATCCGCGACCGCGCGGCCCGTCCATTCGTTCCACGATTGATCGACGACGCCGGCGACCGGATAACCCCAGCCCATCGCCGCGATCTGGCTCGGGATTTCGAGAAAGTGCTTGTGATCGCTCGTCCAGCGCAGGCCCGCCGTCAGCTTCAGATCGGGCGCCGCCTGATAATAGGCTTCGCCGAACCCGGCATAGGAATTCAGCACGTAAGGATTTTCGCTGCGGAAATAATTATGTCCCTGCCCGTCGAAACCCGGCACCAGCCGCGAGGGATCCGTGTAGGGACAATTTCCGACGGGCAGGCTGCCGGATTTTCTCGACGGAATGATGAGTTCCTCGGGCATGCCATAGCACAGGCCGTTGGACGTGGACGCGGGTTCGGCGCCGTAGATGTCATCCTGAAAGCGTGTTTCGAGAGTGACCAGATTGAGGAAGACGTAATAGTCCTCCAATGTTTCATAATGTAGGTAATTTCCGCCGACGCTGAAATTGAACGGCCCCTTGAAGCTGGAGGCTAGCCGGAATTCCTGGCTGAACTGCCAGGCATGTTCCTGCGACAGGTCCGCGCCCACGAAACGGTCGGAACAGCCGAGTTGCGGATCGCAGAAGAGGCCGCCGGGCGTGAACAGAACGCCCGTGCTGCCGTCGCCTATTCCGTCCACGTTGGGTTGCGACGCGGAGATGAAAAAGACGCCCGGATTGGAGGCGAAGCGGTTGAAATCCTCGATCGAACCCAGGAAATCGTGATTGTAGCCGGTTTGCGAGGTGAAGGTCAGCGCGGGCGTGACTTCATAGTCGACGTTGAATTCGACCGTATCGTTCTTGGCCTGATAGACGGGCTTGATCGCCGTCTGGATCACGCGGAGGTTTCGCGATTGCGTGTCGCTCGCGTAGGGATCGGTTCCCAGCATGAGCGCACCGCCGAGGAATCCGAAACCGCCCTGTTGCACGCCATAGACGATCTGAAGGGAGTCGCCATTGGGCGTCTGGAAGGACAGCGGCGAATACAGCGAGGTGGGCAAACAACCCTGGCTCAGCACCGCTCGCGAACCCGCATCGGTTGCGATGTATTCGCCCGGGGTAAAGGTCGTTCCGGCGTCCGTGAAGCCGTATTTGATCGGCCCGACTTCGCTCGGACCCGGATCGTAATTGCAGAGCTGCTTGGCCGTGCGCATCCGGTCGTCGTCTTCCTGGAAATGCTCCCAGATGAGATAGGCGTGGATATTTTCGGCCGGCTTCATGCCGAGCGTGACGCGCGTGGACCAGAGGTCGCGGCCGTCGACCTGCGCCCCGGTCAGATCGTTGTGCGTGTAGCCATCGCGCTTTGTCCACTCGCCGGCGACGCGCAGATCGAACCGGTCATCCGCGATGGGGATGTTGACCATGCCTTCATAACGGCGGTTGCTGTAATTGCCCCAGTCGGCGGAGAGCATCGCTTCGAACTGGTCGGTCGGCTTGGCGGAAATCAGATTGACCACACCTGCCGTCGCGTTACGTCCGTAAAGCGTGCCTTGCGGGCCGCGCACGACCTCGACCTGATTGACGTCATAGAATTCCTGTTCGAAGAAATGATTGCGGATGAACGGGATATCGTTCAGTGCTACGGCCACTGCCGGATCGGTCGTGACCGAGATTGCCTGCGTGCCGATGCCGCGGATCTGGATGGAATAGCCCGTGAAATTCGTCTTGGTGAAGGTGAGGTTGGGAACTTCCTTCACGAGATCGGGCCCGCCCGCGATTTGCCGCGATGTAAGCTGTTCCTGCGACAGAGCGGTGATGGCGATCGGGACCGTTTGAATATCGCCCTTGATCTTCGACGACGTGACGACGACGGTTTCGACCGCCGACGCCGCCGCAGCGGCCAAGCGCAGCGGTTCGGCCTTCTGCAGGCGGTCCGAGGTCTGACGGGCGGGCGCCAAATCGCGCACGATGCCGATGGCGCCCGAGGGCGTGCGCTGCGTGGTAAAGCCGGTGCCTTTGAGCAGATGCGCGAGCGCATCGTAAGGCGAAAGGTCGCCATGCGCGCCGCCGGTGTGGGCGGTGCGCACTTCATCGTCCGGATAGATCAGCGCGACGCTCGTCTGTTTGGCATAAGCGTTGAGCGCGGTCTGCAGATCGCCGCCGGGAATATCGAAATTCTCCGCATGCGCCGCCGCGGTGAACGCCAGTGCCGAGGCACTTCCCGCGAGAACCGGCCATAACCTCTTCAGCATGTCTCCCCCCTGGCCTCAAGCGGCCTTGCTTTGCGCGCCTCAGCGCGAAATCACGATCGTGTCCCCGCGCGCCGTCACATGCAGGCCGAGAACGGCCTCGGCCAGGCGCGTGAAATCCTCCACATCGCCGGTCGGAAATGTGCCGCCGATGGTGCGCGCGGCGGCTTGCGGATCGGCGATCAGAATCTGCTTGCGGTTGTAGCGGTTGAACTGGGCCGCGGCCTCGGCCAGCGTCGTGTGATTGAAGACGAGCACGCCGCGCCGCCACGACAGCGATTCGGCAAGCGCCTTCGACGAACGCCTGGCGACGGAAACGCTTTTCGCGGTCGCGGTCGCGACATCGCCGGGCGTGAGCAGCGTGGAATGTTCCGACTTCTCCCTCTCCGCCCCTTCGAGCCAGACGCGGCCCTGGATGACGGCGACCTGCATGCGCCTTGCATCGTGACGCACGACGAATTGCGTGCCCAGATCGGTGACGCGATGATTTCCCGCCACCACGATGAAGGGATGCATCGGATCGTGCTTGACGCGGAAGAAGGCTTCGCCGCGATCGAGCCAGACGATGCGCTCCTCGGTCGTCATGCGTGCGCGCACGAGCGTATCGGTATTGAGCTCGACGCTGGAACCATCGGCGAAATTCACCATCTCGTGGCCGCCGACCGGCGTCGAGAAGGTGCGATCGCGGGGCTCCAGAACTAGCCACGCGCCGGCCGCACCGATGCCCACGACGAGCATCACGGCGGCCGCGAATTTCATGAGCAGCAACGGCAGGCGGCGCTCTGCCGCGCGAACCTCCGGCAAGGCGGCGTTGAGGGCGGCCAGGCGTTCGGTGCGCTCCCAGGTCGCCTCCATGCGCGCGAACGCCACTTCATGGGCCGGCGATTGCGCGAGCCAGGCATCGAGCCTCGCCTGATCCTCCTCGCGCCAGTTCTCCGAAAGGCCGCGCTCCATCAGCCAATCGGCCGCGCGCGCCTTGATGCCCGCCGCATCGCCGAATTCGTTCGTGCGCCGCGGATCGCTCACCTGCCCCTCCCGAGATCGGGCGTTTCGCGGTAGAGCATGTCGGAGAGCGCATTGACGGCGAGCGCCAGATAATCCTTCACCGTGCCTTCGCCGATTCCCATGCGGCCGGCAATTTCGCGGCGCGAAAGCCCTTCGACGCGGCGCAGGACCAGCGCTTCGCGGCAGCGCGGCGCAAGCCTGTCGAGCGCCGATTGCAGGAGGCGCAGTTCCTCGCGCGCCGCCACGCTGCGCTCGGGTCCGGGCGCGTCCTGCGCCACGCCCAGCTTCTCCAGATCGGCGACCGATTCGATGGCCACGATCTGCTGCTGGCGCACGCGGTTGATCAAAAGATTGCGCGCGGTCGCGAAAACGAACGCCTTGGGCGCCGCGGGCGCCTCGGCGCGCGCGGCCTCGAACACGCGCGCATAGACCTCCTGCAGCAGGTCCTCGATTTCGCTTTGATCGCGCCAGTTGCGGCGCAGGAACTGAATCAAGATCGTCTCCAGCGGCAGCACTTCGCGCGCGAACCACGCCCGCGCCTCGGGCGCAGAAAGACTCATGCCCGCAGAACGCGGCTTGGCGTCGTCACGGCCGGTGTCCGGTGTTTCAACCATCCCGTCCCGCCCTTCGAGGATCGGGTCCACGGCTACATCACTAGAGACAAGCGACTGTAGCGTCCGGGAGGGACGGTGCTCTGCGAAAAACGCGTTGTGCGGTGCGCTCAGGGCCGGCGTCTGCGCGACGGCATCACGAACGTCGTTGCGGTTTCGACCGGAAGTAGAAAATCACAGCGCTTGGGGGGCGCGATGGGCGCATCCTCATGCCCTTGTGGGATTGTGCGTTCGCGAAAGAGCGGCAACCCCAAGCGCCTGCGATTGGAACATCTTGACACCTGAGCGAGCGCCTACGCAAGATATTCCGTCGGCCAGGCACGCGGTGGAGACCGTGCGGGGTTCGGGAGGCCGGCACAACTGACAATGGAGAACTGCACCATGGCCAACATTCGTGTGGCGCATTTTTTGTGCGCGGTTTTCGCCGCAGCGATGATCGCCCTGACGGGCGCCCCTCGCGCAATTGCGGCCGAGGCGAATGACGAGAGCGCGGCACAACCGATCCTGCAGACCGAAGTTCCGTCGATTCCGGGACCCAAGCGTTCCGTCGCGGTCGGCCAGATCGATGCGATCGGCGGATTGTCGCCGCCGAGCGCGGGCTGGAATGTTGGCGGCAGCCTCGCCGCGATGCTCACCACGGCGTTGCAGGAATCCGGCAAGTTCATCGTGGTGGAGCGCGATGCGCTCTCCCAGGTGCTGAACGAGCAGCAAATGGCCGCCCATGGCGTGTCGGGAGGATCGGATGCGCCGCAGCCTGGCAAGATCATTCCCGCGCAATATCTCATCGTCGGTTCCGTCACCGAATTCGGCACGGCCGACAAGGGCGGCGGCGTCAGCGTGGGCGGAACGAGCGGGTTGCTCTCGGGCGGGCTCGCGGTCGGCAAGACGTCGGGCAAGGTCGCGATCGATTTTCGCATCGTGGATACGCGCACCAGTGCGGTGGTTTCCACCTTCAAAGTGTCGCGCGAGATCTCCAGCACCAATGTCGGCGTGACGACGAACTATCAGAACATCTCGATCGGCAGCAACGCGTTCTGGAACTCGCCGCTGGGCGCCACGACGCGCGAAGCGATCAACGACGCGGTGACCCACATCGCCGAAGCGATCGCGGCCGGCCATTGGCAGGGCCTCGTCGTGGAAGTGGATGGAGACACCGTCTATGTGAATGCCGGTTCGTCTTCCGGATTGAAGGTGGGCGATCACCTCGCCGTCCAGCATGCCGGCAAGACCTTCACCGATCCCGCAACGGGAGAAGTGCTGTCGCAGCACATGACGAAAGTGGGCGCGATCGAAGTGAATAATGTCGAAGAGAAGCTGGCATCGGGCCGCTATCTCCCGGCCGATCCGCAACAGCCCGAGCGCGGAGACATCGTCGAATTCGAGCAGTGACGGTGAGAAAATGCCGGCCCTTCGGCGTGCTGGACGAAGCGTCGTGCGCGGCGCGATTTATTCGGCGTGCGCGCTCGTTCTTCTGTTGCTGGGAAGTGTAGCGGTTGATTCGCCCGTCGCGTCCGCATCCGCGCTTCGCCTCGCCCAAACCGGCAGCACCAGCCCGACGGGCAGTACGACCGGGCAGAATCCGGATCATACCGGCGGTTCGACGGGCCGGGACAGTGGCGCCACCGGCCATGAAAGCGGCGGCGATCAGGATACGAACCAGACCGGTCAGGAATCGGATCAGGACGCCGAGCGCGCCCGCGAAGATGCCGAACGGCGCGCGCGCGAAGGCAACTCGGGCAACTCCGATGAAAATGGCACGGATCAAGAGCGCGACGAGGACGAGCTTCGCGCTCCGACCCACGAAGATACCGTTCCGGGATCGATACACGACCTCGGCACGGTGAGTGCGCCGCCGCCCACGCCACCCGTCGCCGCGCATGCGCCCAGGGGCGAGCCGCCCCACGGCCCTCTCATCACGCAGATGGAAGATTGCAGCTGGGCGCGCGCGGGCGGCTGGCTCCAGCCGGTTCAGGGCGTCTATCAGGACGACCCGCGATTCCCGAAGGTTCTTTACGACGGAACGGGAAAACCCAGACCCAATCCTCAAATCGAGGAAATCGGGCTCGCGAGCTACATGGCGTGGCTTCCCATGATCGTGGGCCGCGACACGGTCGTCATGGGCGTCGAACGTTATCGCAGCAAGTCCGGCATCGTGCGCGGAGCGAGCCATTCCGAGATCGTCATCAAGGGCTGGAGCAATTGTTTTCACTCCGTAGGCGTCAAGATTCAGTTCAAGCTTCTGGACGAATCCGGCACGCGAGTCATTTATACGACGCCGGTCGTCGGCTTCTTCCCGCTCAAGGGGCCCGCGCTGCGGGACGGCCAGGTGAAGACGATCACCTACACCGCGACGGACGGGCTTCCGCCCGCCGATGTGGGACCGTTCCAGATCCATGGCAACGATTATTTCCTGACCGCCGAGCTCGTGCGCGAGGACGATTCGCCCACCGGCATCTTCGTCAGCGTCGGCGGCCCGAGCGTGGTGACGCACCCGCCGGTCGTGAAATTCGTGCCCGCCATATTGAACACCGGCACGATGTCGGATCGCGAGCTCGCCGATTTCCGCTCGTTCGCGCAGGAAGTGGCGGAAGGCGCCCGTCAATTCATTCCGGATTACTATCCGCTCGTGCCCGACGGATTGCCGACATTCGCCGTCGGGCCGATGGCGCTGGCCGACCTCGATCCGCACGAGCATTATAATTTTCTCAACCAGCAGAAATTCGCCGCGAAGCTCGCGGACCGGGTCGGAACCGCCGCGATGCTCGGCGGCGCGGACCGCGTCGTCGTGCTTCTGCGGGCGGCGACGTCCACAGGTTCCGACTATACGCGCGTCGCTGGCGAAGGCACGGCGGGCGAAACGATTTCGACCAAGGTGATCTTCGTGCGCGCCGATCCGGCATCGGCGGAGGGCGGAACTCCGCCGCTCGAGTCCGGCAATGGCAGGGGCGGCGACGGCGTTCCGCCCATCATCCAGACCATTGCCCACGAGATCGTGCACACCATGCCGCATGCGCTGTGGAGCGCATCGGTGCCGGCGAATATCAAATCCTATCTGGAAAAGACCGGCATGCAGCTCGATCACGACATGCGGAAGGATTGCGGGCGCGACTATCACAACGAGGAACTTCGGATTGCGTTCGGCGAGCAGATCGATACCGGCGGATACGCGACCCAGCGCCACCGCAGGGATGGCAGCGATACGATCATGGGGCCGTCATTCGTCGACGAGCACCACATCAAGGTGAAGTCGGACAATTGGATCACGCAATGCACCTATGGCCATCTGATCTGGTCGATGCTGATCAAGCCCGATCCGAAATTGTTTCTCGTGCGCGCGATCGTTTCACGGGCCGGCGGGAAGGCGAGCGCGGAACTGATGCCCGGCTACGATCTCGAAGGCGTATCCGATCTCAACGCCGGCGCAACCAAGGGCTGGGCCGTGCGCCTTTTGGATGCGCAAGGTTCCGCGATCGCCACCTATCCCTTCGATCCCGTCTGGCAGACGGAAATGGGCACGCGCGACATCGCGCCGGTCGCCTTGCGCGTGCCGGCCGATGACCGCGCGGCGATGCTGCAAATCGTTTTCAATTCGAACGCCGTCGCCTCGCGCGCGATTTCCGCGAAACCGCCGGCGCTCAGGATCGGCGCCGCCATCCGCACCGCGCCGGACAAAGTGCATCTCGCCTGGTCGTCCGGCGACGGGGCGCCGCTCCTCGCCTCGGTGCTCTATTCGAGCAATGGCGGCAAATGGTTCGACGAGCGCGTGTTCGAGAAGGACGTGAGCGAAGCCGACATCGCCGTCGATCCGGACGACAAGGATCCGGTCATCCGGATCACCGTCACCGACGGCAGCAGAAGCACGCAAACCGATGTCCACCCGGGAGGCGCCACGCCATGAAACCGTTCTCTCTCTCGCATACGAAGTGGGCGTATGGAACATTGGCCGTGGTGCTCGGCGCGATCGGACCGGCGGCCTATGGCGATGCGCGCGAGCCTGTCCGCGTTGCGCAAACGACTCCGGGCGAGACGAGCAAAGAAGGCACGGGCGCCGACGAAGCGCGCAGAGGCGCGCAGGAGCGCGCCACCGGTTCCTCGTCGCAGCACGACGGCGAAAAACCGCGCACGACCGATGAAGACGAAGAAGTTCCTTCCAAAGGTTCGGGACACGCCGATCTTTCGGGGCAGATCGACGAACTCGGCAACAGCATTCCGGTGTCGAACGGTCCAGGCGCCGGCCCGGCAAAGGCGAACGGCGCCGCCGCTCCCGTCATGGACGAGGACAATTTCATCGATTTGATGCTGAAATCGGCGCCGCGCGAAACGGAATATCACGATCCGAAGGACCGCGACACCCAGATCAAATGGGATCAGACGCTCGAGCGCGAGAAGGACACCGAACGTCATCTCGAACATGAGTTCGCCCTGTTGCAGGGCAATGTGGCGACGAAGATCAACGCCTATCTCCAGGCAGCCACGACCTGGCAGGAGCGCTTCGCGCTGATTTCGTCGTCGACGACGGGGCTTCAGGGCATGCTCGCCGACTGGTCGGAGGCGAAAGGCATCTATGAGAAGGCCGATACCGCATTTGCGCTCGCCAATCTCGCGATGGGCGTCGGCAAGCTCGGCTTCAAGGTCTTCAAATGGATCAAGGCGCCGGCCGCCGCCACCGCCGCGGTCGAGACTGCCGAAGCGGCCGGCGACATCGCAAAGGCCGGCAAGGGCGAGGCCGGCGCCGCCGAAGCCGCGGTCTCCGTCACGAAGGAGACACCGAAGACGCCTGTCGCCCCGGGCGACATGTACGCGAAGATCGCCAAGTCGGGCAAGGAAGGCAGGGACTTGCGCACCACCGGCCTCGGCATGGCCGCGCTCGACGAAACATCGGCCGCCACGAATGCGCAGGTGCAGTACATGGAGCAGGTCGACAAGATGCAGAACCTGCTCGCCAAGGCGCAGAAAGAAGGCTCGAAGAGCGTCGCGCAAATCCAAAAAGATCTCGCCGCGCTGAAGGCCGCAGGCCCGCCGGGCGGAACGCTGACCGCGGAAGCGGCCGAGATCGCCAAGCAACGGGACCTCTGGAAGCAGGCCGTGTCGAAGGCGCAGACGATCATCAAGGATTCCAAGGATCCGAATGTCGTCAAAACCGCGAAATCCGTTCTCAGAAGGCTGAAGAACGACGGAATTCCGACAAAGCTGACCGGGAAGGCCGCCGAAGCCTTCGCCGCCAAATCGGCGGCCGGTGCGACCGGCGAAGCGGCGGAACTCGCAAAGCAGCAGGCCCAATGGGACAGGAATGTCAAAGAGGTGCGCCAGCTGCTCGATCAGGCAAAAGCATCGGGCAATGCCGCCGACATCGCCGACAACCAGAAACAGCTCGATGCGCTTCTCAAGAATGGCCGGCCGACGACCGTCTTCAAACCGCCGGTGGCATCCACGCCTCTCGAACTCGCCCAGCAGGCGGTCGGCGAGGATGTGCTCGGCCTTGCGAAAGCCGAGGGCGTCGATGTTTCGGGCGAAGTGAAGGCGCTGGTCGGACGGCACGGAGACGCCGCGGCGGTTGCGGAAACGCAAGAAGCGGTGCTGCGTGCGATCGCCAAGGCGCGCGGCTGGCACTCGGTTCCGGAATGGGGCGCCAAGGCCATCGGCGATGCGCTGCGCCAGGCGCGCCAGACGCTTGCGGGCGTCAAGGGCGCCGCGATCGAGAAGGCAAATGTCGAGGTCCTGAAGAGCCTCAAATCCTATGTCGAAAGCAAAGGGCTGAATTTCGCGCAATGGCTCGAAACGGCGGCCAGCGAAACCGAAATTGCGGGCGAAGAGGTCGTGGAGCGCATGGGCGTCAAATCGACCGAGCGCATCGTGCAATGGGAAGGAATATCGCTCGATTACGACAAGGCCGACGTCAATTTGATTCTGCAGCTCATCGACACCGACGGCGACGTCGCCAAGCTGCGCGCGGTGGCCTCGCCCGTCGAGCAGATTTCGCTGAATGCGCTGGCGCGCGCCGACGCCGCGACCCGGGCGCCGGGAAAACTGGAGAAGCTGGCCAAGGCCGGCGCCGATCTCTCGCAGACGACGAACCAGGCCGGCGCGGTGCAAAGACTTGCGCGGCCCACCGACGCCCAGTTGCACAATGTGCTCGAAGGCACGGGCCAGCTCGGGCGCGTCGGTCTCGCCAATGCCGTCGACGAATTCGGCGTGCTGGAGCGGATCAAGGACAAGAATATCGTCTCGGCCACTTTCAGCGAGGCGTGGGAACTCTTCACTTCGCCGTCGGCCACGACGGCAAGCTATTACTACACGCTCTCGGCGCAGAGCGAGCTCTTGGACCTTCTACAGACGCAAGGCCAGGCGTTCGTGGATCTGGGCGTTCAGCTCGACAGCGCGGCGCGCGCCCTGAAGGATCTGCAAAGCGCGCTCGAGCACAACGCGCTCTCCGGCGACAACAGCTATCTCGGAAAGAAGGGGCCCGACGAGCTGCGCAAGACCCTCGACGATCTCAAACGCATTTACGACAACAGCCCGGAAGGCTGGAAGAAGGCGCACAAGGACGAGATGGAGGCGCGCCAGAAGCACATCGAACAGAAGCTCGCCGACATGGCCGATGCGCTGAAGCAGTTGGAGGCGCTCGACGCCAAGATGAAGCAACTGCGCCAGTGGCTCGATTCGGTGCGGCTCAATCCGGACGGAAGCGTGCGCGATCCGGTCTCCGCCTTCAATCCGCAGACCTTCGTGCGGCTCGGGTCGATCACGCTTTTTCTGCGCGGCATGGCATCCGGCATTTTCGGCCTGACCGAAGACAAGCCGTTCCACGTGATCGTGCCGGGAGAAAAAGCGTCCGCGCCCGCCCCGAAATGAACGCGCCCTCTAAAGACCTCTGTAGAGATCGAGCGGAGAATAGCGCAGGGCATGAGAAAGGTTCGGCGCATCTCCGGCGATGACGCGCCCGGAGAGATAGCGCACGCCCGATGACGCCGCGGCCACCGCGATCGAGCGCGTGGCGATGCCCCAGAGCCCGCAATCGACATCGGCCGATTTCGCGCGGCGCGCCAGTCCGCCCAGCAATTGCATCCACGCGGCTTCGGGCCATGTGTCGCAGAACGCCATCGTCACGGCTTGCGCGCCGCAAGCCGGAATGGCGGGCGCGGCGAGCCACGAAGGCTCCAGCCGGATCGAGGCTCTTATGCGCATGGCGCTCAGCGCGGAAATGAAATCGCTCAGATCGGCATCGCAATCGGCGGGCGCGAGGCCCACAATCTCCAGCATGAGAAGCTGGCGGAACTGGCGCGGGATATCGTGCAGCATCGCGCGAATGAACGCGCGGCGGCGCGCATTGGCGATGGTTTTGTGATCGAGCTGGATGATGAGCGGCAATTTCCGGCCCGACCGGGAAAGATCGGCAAGATCGCACGCGGCTTTCAGGATCGCCGCGACGTCCAATTCCGCGCGGCGCTCGGTTTGGGCGGCGGGGGTCGCGGCGCCGTCGTTCACGATCGATTCATACGATGGCTCCGGCAGGAGCGCGAACAGGATCAATGCCGAATTCTCGAAATCCCAGACCGGGCGGTAATGCCACTCCACGCCCGCAACGAGACGCGGCCGGCTCCTGCGTTCGAGCGTGAAGCCCGGCAGTTCGTCCACGCGCGGGCTGTCATGTTCCTCAAGCGCAAACCCGGGCAGGATGCGGGCGCGGCCGGTGGTCAAGCTCGGCATCTGCGCGGCGATTTCGATGGGAGGTGCGGCCGAAATGGAACGGCGCGGAAACGCCGCACGCACAGACCCAAGCAATTGCCGCTCGATCTCGTGCGACAGCGCATCGGCCTTGAAGCGCGCGTCTTCGGGCGACAGCTGCGCGAAGAGCACGAGAAATCCGTCCTCGCCGGCCTCCTCGTAAACATCGCCAGGAAGCAGACGCCGCGCAATGATCTGTTCGGCAAAACGGCAAATCCATTGCGCATAATCCGGCCAATGCGCACCGAGAGCGGCCTTGATGCGCGCCAATCGCACCATCTGTACGCGCGAAGCATCCGGTATTTCAGGTGCCAGCGCTTCCGTCACGGTTCGCACACCGGTAGACCGGCGCTCGACGGCCGTTGCGCGCACGGGCTTTTCGCGCGCGCCGAAGAAGCGTCTCAGCAGATGCGCGATCTTTTTGTGAAGCGGGCGCTTCGTCATCCGCGCGGTCTCAATATCCGCCATGCGAGACCGCATAGGTCGCCGTCTCGTTCGAAGGCGGCAAAGGTAGCAGCGTCAGGCCGCTCAGTCCCAGATCGTCGAAATGATATTGCACCGTCACGGCATAGATCCCGTCCGATTGCGGACCCGAAGAGACTGTGATCGCGGCCGCATGCAAAAAGCCCGAGAAATCCCCAATCAGTTCGTTGGCGCGCGCCTCGGCCAGCGAAGCGCGTTCGTCGTCCGACAATCCGTTGACCGTGGCGCGCGCCGCCTCATAGGCGATGTGATTGACAAGGCTGAGCGAAGCGAAATAGGCGCCGTAGATCACGATCCCGAAGACCAGAACGAAGAACACCGGCGCCACGATCGCGAATTCGATCGCGCTCGTGCCCCGGGTTTCCGCGCCGAGGCGAATGGCGAGTTTCACGGCGCTCCGTCTCATCGCGCAGCACCTCACATCGCAAGCGCGGGTATGCCGCAACGGGCGGCCGTCGCGCGCACATCCATCGTTCCGGCCCGGACGCCCAGGCCGGCCAGAATCTCGTCGATCTCGGGCGCGAGCGACGTCAGAAGCGAAGCGACCCGCGCCTGCACCAGATTTGAGATCAGCTGATTGGCGCCCGGCGGCGCGCTCGGCACCGTGATGGTCGCCTTGGATCCGAGCTCGCCGAGCTCATAGCCAAGGGAATCCGTGCCGTCGATCGACTTCACCGTTCCGTTCTCGATGTCGTCCTCGCTGAAATCGAGCGTGCTTTCGTCGGATTGCGCGACGTCCTCTTCGCCCGCCGCGTTCACCTGCGTCACGCCCACATCGGCGATTTGCGCCGCTTGCGGCGAAAGCGGCGTGAGCAGATCGTCGAGCTGATCTGGATTGACCGATCCGATGTAGAGATGCACCGCGCCCGACTGAGCGGAGACCGCCACATTGGTCGTGTCGAGGATGTCGGCGCCGCAGGAAACATCGGAGACGGTCGCGGTTCCATATCCGATGTCGGCGATCAGTGGCACCGTCAAAGGCAGCGAGAGCTGGATCAATCCGAGATCGATCTCGATCGGTTGCAACAGGCTTATCGTGAGCTGGACGCGTCCGCGCGAGCCATACGCCCCGCTGCCCACCGGCCCGATCATGGCGGCTTCGCCGGTGCCGCTGCCGGTTATCCCCTTCGCGATCACGGCCTCGATCGAAATCGTGGCGACGCCCGGCACGGTCACCTGGCGGTCGAGCGTGAGGAACTGGCCCTGTTTGGCCGAATGCAGATAATCCATGAGGATCGCGTAGCCGGGCACGCCGAGGGAATCGGTGTTCGTGGAGACCATGTCCTTGGCCGCGCGGTTCTGGTGTGCTGCGAGCGTGACGATATCGGAAACGGGAACGGGCGAGGAATCGTCGGATTGCGCGGCGAGGCGCGTGAACGCTTCGATCGCGGTCGAGACATCCGATGACGGATTGGGATATTCCTCCGTCAGTGCTTCGGCGGAAGCCTCGGCCAGCGTTTGCAGGCCGACGCTCGACGACATCACCGACTGGATGGACATTGTCTGCGTTCCCAGGCGCGAGGCGATCTGATCGAAGAGGCGAAACACGGAAATTTCGGTGGCGTCGAGCGCGGCCTGCTCTTCGTCCGTGAGCTGCACAGAACTTCCCGAGACCGCATCGAGATAGGAATTCGTGTCGGCCAGATCGGTGTCCGCCGCCGCCGTTCCGATGGCGATTCCGCCGAGCGGAAGATCGTAGGCCGTGGACGTCGCGCTGACCGGCATCGTCGCGTTGCCGGTGAAGAGGCGGATGAAATGCAGCGGCACCGCATATCGCGCGACGAGGCGCACGGAATTGCCGCCGGGCGCGGCCGAGAACCGCGCGCTTTCGGAAAGCGAGGGATCGTCGACATAATCGCCGATCTCGGTCGTTTGGAGAACGGCGCCCTGCGGACCGTTGGCCTGAAGCGACTGGCTCGCGATGGACGAAGCGCGACTCGTGTCGAGCGCCGCAGCCATCGCCGCAAGATCGGTCGCGGACTGCAAGCGGTGCCGCCAATAGACGACCGAGCCAATGTCGAGCGCCAGGCCCGTGAACCCGAGAAGGACAACCACCAGCACCGCCGTGAGAATGGAAACCGCGCCCCGCTCGTCGCGGCGCAAGCGCGCAAGCAACACCGCGAGGCGCGCGCACATCATGGCGGCTGAGCGCCCGGCGGATTGGCGGCGGTTGCGATCGCTTCCGGCTTGGTTGCGGACGCACCGCCGCTTTTGCCCGCAAGAGCGATCGAAAGATTGCGGCTCACTTCGGCGTCGGCCGGCGCAAGCTCATGCGCCTTGTGTAGCGCGAAGAGCGCGTCATCGGTCTCTCCCAGCCGGAACAAGGCGCAGCCGAGATCGTCGAGGAAGCGCACATTGGTCGGCTGCGCGGCGGCGGCATCCTCGAGATAGGCGGCCGCTTTCTTCCAATCGCTGCGCGCGGCCGCCACGCGACCCAATCCATATTGCTTGTCGCCGGGAAGACTGTCGTGCGGGATCGAGTCATATGCGGCTTCGGCTTTTGCAAGATCGCCGAGGCCGATAAGCGCATCGCCGCGCAGCATCTCCGCGCGCGCGGCGTTTCCGTAGAGCCGCTCGAATTCGTCGATATGGGCGATCGCCGCATAATATTCGCCGTCGCTGTTCATCTCAGCGATCAGCGTGAGATAGAGTTCGCGCGAACGGGGATCGCTCGTCAGCGCCGTTGTGCCGGCGCTTGGCGGCTGCGGCGCGGATTCGCATCCGCCGAGGCAGATCAGACCGGCAAGTGCCGCGATCAGAAAAGGACCGTATCGTTTCATCGCATCGACTCCAGGGCGGCGCTCAGCGCGACCACGGCGGGCGACGCGACAAAGGCCAGAATGGCGGGAAGAAAGAACAGCACCATCACCGCCGTGAGCTGCGCGGACTTGACGCCGATGCTCGCGCGCGCGGCAACGATCCGCGATTCCACGAGATCGGCGGAGATCTGGCGCAAATGGGTCACGAGTTCGGTGCCGTGCAGCAGCGATTCGATGAAGAGCGCGGCGAGGGGCTTGGCTTCGTCCACATCGAGACTTGCCGACCAGCGGGCGATCGCCTTCTCGTAGGAAATTCCGTTGTTGAGATCGGCGACCAGCGCGCGCTGAACGGCGGCAATGCGCGGCAGCGCGCGGCCGCATATGTCGGCAAATCCCCGGAACGCCTGATCCAGCGTCTGTCCGCCTTCGAGAAAGATGCTGAGCATCTCGGTGGCGAGCGCGAGTTCGGAACGCACGCGGCGCCTGCGCGCAATCGCGGTGCGGTTTACCATGCCGTTGACGAGAACGATAAATCCAAGGCCCGCGATCAGGGGCGCGAGATAGGCCGCCGACGACAATGTCGCCGGCCAGCGCAAGAACAGCACGACGAGCACCGCGCAGACGCCCGCGCCCGAAAGCTTCGCCAATTCCGCGGCAAGCAATGCCCACGGGCTTGCGACGCCGATCGCGCGCAGCGCGCGCTCGAAGGCCGCGAATGTCGGATCGGCGGCGGCCAGGCGGAACAGCGCCGGAAGATATTTCGATTCGCCGTCTTCTCTCTGGTTTCCGCGCACCCAGGCGGGCACGAAGCGGCCGAGCCGGCGAAGGACGACACGCGATTGCGTCCCCGTCAGCGCGGGCAACCAGTGCGGCCGGCTGAGCACCGCGGCGGCGACGAGACAGAGCATTGCGAGCGCGGCCGTCATCGTCAGAACTCCAGCGACAGGATGCGCTTCATCACGAGAACGCCCATGAGCGGCCAGCCCACGATGCCCGCGAGAATCCATTCCCCTGTCGCGCTGTGAAGAAAGAAATGCGGATATCCCGGATTGAGCACGCTGGTGACGGCGATGATCATTGCGGTGAGCGCGAAGAGGATGATCGCGCTGGCACGGGTTTCGGCGGTGGCGGCTCTCACTTCGCGTTCGAGGCGATGGCGGTTGTTGATTTGCGCAACCAGGCTCGCCAGCGTCTGCGATACGCGCCCGCCGAATTTCGCATTCGCCCGGACATAAGCCGCCAGCATGTGCAGCTCTAGTATGTCGGTCGCTTGCGCCAGATTTTCGATGCCGCTCGCAAGCGCAACGCCGTGCTTGAACTGGCGGATCACCGGATCGATATAGGCTTTGACGACCGGATCGGCCGCTTCCGCGGCGTCCACGAACGCATGGGAAAACGTGTGGCCGGTCAACGTCAGCCGGCGCACGCGTTCGAGGAATTCCGGAAGACGTTCGGTGAAATCGCGCGTGCGCTGCCGGCTGCGCCGGTTCATGACCACGAAATAGAGGGCGATGGCGGCGGCATCCACCGCCAGGCCGATCTTCCAGCCGAAGAGCGGCGCCGCCACCAGCGGCGGAACGGTCGCGACGGTCAGGAACATTCCGATCGTGTTCCGATCGAACGAGAATCCCTGGCGGTCCAGCCATTCGGCCAACGCATCCTTCCATCGCGGCGCTTTCGCGGAATTGTCGTCCGCGTTGCGCACGATTCCGCAGATCAGATCCGCGCGCTCCTCGAGCCCGCGCAACTGACGCAACCGATAAAGCACCATCGCGCCGGCCATCGCGGCGCAGACGATGAAGGCGATTTCCAGCAGGAGCGTCATGGCATCAGCGCATCCAAATCGTTCGGATCCAGGCGCGGCAGATATTGCGAACGCGGCGAAACCTGCTCGAAATGGCCGCCGCCCGCCGGTCCGCCGTCCGAGAAGCGGAAGAGTTCGTGGAGCGTGTAGGTATCGCCTTCGAGGCCCGCGACCTCGGCCACGGAATGAACGCGCCTTCCGCCCGGCGCGCGCATCGCATGCACGACGACATGCACGACATTGGCGATGTAGCGGCGGAAGGTGCGCGCGTCTGTGCGCGTCTCGCCGAGGCTCATCAGGATTTCGAGACGGTCGAGCGCATCGCGCACGCCGTTGGCGTGCATGGTGGTCATGGAGCCGTTGTGCCCGGTTCCCATGGCCTGCAGCATGTCGACGGCTTCGACGCCGCGCACTTCGCCAAGCACGATCCGGTCGGGCCGCATGCGCAGCACGTTGCGCATCAGATCGCGGGCGGTCACTTCGGCGGCGGGACTGTCGGGACTGCGCGGCCGCGTTTCGAGGCGCACGACATGACGCTGCTGGAGGCGAAGCTCGGCGGTATCCTCGATCGTGACCAGCCGCTCCTTCGGGCCGATGAAGGCGCTCAGCGCATTGAGGAGCGTCGTCTTGCCCGAACCGGTGCCGCCGCAAATCAGGATGTTGAGCCGCGCGCGCACCGCAGAGGCGAGATAGGTCAGCATCTCGCGGCTCACCGTCTGAAGCCGGATCAAATCCTTGGGCTTGAGCGGCTGCTCGCGGAATTTGCGGATCGACAACACCGGACCGTTCAGCGAAACCGGCGGGATGATCACATTGACGCGCGTTCCATCGGCCAGGCGCGCGTCCACATAGGGCGAGGATTCGTCCACCCGCCGCCCGACGGGCCCCACGATACGCTGGATGATGTTCATCAGATGCGCATCGTCGCGGAAGCGCGAGGAACGCTCCTCGAGCTCGCCATTGCGTTCGATATAGATCGTGTCGAAGCCGTTGACGACGATGTCGTCGATGGAGGGATCGTCGAGATAGGGCTGGATCGGGCCGAGCCCCGTGAGTTCATAGGCGATCTCCTCGATCAGCTTGCTGCGCTGGGTGATCCCGAGGGTGACGCCTTCGATGGCGAGAACCATTTCGACGGCGGAGGCGATCTCGTTTTCGAGCATGGCCTGGGAGATGACGTCGGCGGACAGATGCTTGGCCTCGAGCTCCGCGAGCGTCGCCTCATAGGCGCGGAACTTCAGGCGCTGCTGGAACTCGCCCTCGTTCGGGCGCCTGGCGCCCCGTTCGTGTTTTTCCGCGGTCGGCCTTGCGAGTTTCATGTCAGCCGGCCGCCCGCCGCATTCTTTCCATCCAGTCGAACATGCGTCCCGTGCCTTTGCGCTCCGCCGGCTCTTCGGCGTGCGGCGAATCGGCGAGAAGATGCGACGCAAGCTGCTGAATGGCGCGCCCATAGCGGCCGCCGGCCGACGACAGCACGATCGGAACGCCTTCGTTGTGGCTGTTGGCGAGCGCCACGCGCGCGCAGGGCATTGTGGCGATCAGCGGAAATCCGATGCGCACCGCGATATGTTCGGGCGTCAGCATGATTTCGGAATCGTATTGCGATACGACGAGCACGAATTTGGATTCCTGCCCTGCCCCGCGCAATTCCTCGGCGATGAGGCGTCGCGCATCGCGCACCGAACCGATCAATTGCGGACAAACCACCGCGATCTTGTCGAAGAGCGGCACGAGATGGGACTGGCAGTATTTGTCGCGCAGGCAGCCCGCCTTCACGACGATGACGGAGAAATAATTCCTGAGCATGCCCACGAGGGTGGCGAGATCCTGCGGCGAAATCTCTTCCCCGTCGCGCCCCTTTGACGTGAGGGGAAGCAGATAGAGGCCGCTCGAATGGCGCACGATCACGTCGCGCAGAGCCGATTTGTCGAGCCGCAGCAATTCGTCGAGCGCGTCGCGCACCGAATAGGTGATCTCGACATCGAATTCGACTTCCAGCAGCGAAGGCTCGAGATTGAGATCGAGCAGCAAGACATCGCCCGCCGCGCCTTCCGTCGCGATGGAGACGGCGAGATTGGCGGTCATGTCGCTGACGCCTTCGTTCTCCCGCGCCGAGACGAACGCCAGCACGCGGCCCGGCCGCTCCGGCGCCGCAAGACGCACCTGCCGCAACTGGCGCACCACCGCCTGGCGGATTTCCTCCGGCGAGGCGCGGCGATCCACGAAATCGTTGGCGCCGGCTTTCATCGCCGAAACCACCTGCGACGACAGACCCTGATGACCGACCGCGATCTTGCGGATTCCCGGGAAGAGATCGTTGACCGTCGCCATGATGTCGAAGATCGAATGTTCTTCGGTCTTGACGGTCTGGAGATCGAAAACCACGACCGCGGGCTGAAGCGATTCGATGCTCATCTTGAGCGTGCGCAGGAAGGGAACCGCATGCACGGCGGGGCATATTCCCTCCAGCGCGCCGATCAGCGCGGCGGCGTAGCCGTCGTCGAAGGAGACGAACATGACATGCCGCTTGGGGACGCTCGCTTCGCTCATGGCTTGGCGCCCGGCTTTGCGTCCGGCGAAGCGGTTGCGTTGCCGGCGGAAAGATCCATGTAATCCTTTTCGGCGCGATCGAGAGGCGAGCGGTCCTGCGTCTCGGGCGTGACGATGTGCGGCGTAACGGCGATGATCAATTCCTGTTCTTCGTGGGTCTCGCTGCGGCGCTTGAGGAATTCGCCGACGATTGGAACATCGGCGAGGAACGGAACGCGCTCTTTCGTCGCCGACCCGGAATCGAAATTCAGACCCGCGATCAGGAGCGGCTTTCCGGCCTCGACTTCCACGGTCGTCTCCGCCTGGCGCGTGCGCAGACCCGGCACCGTGACGCCGTCGAGCGACACGGCGTTGGTGTAATCAAGCTCGCTCACCGACGGCTTGATCGTCAACGCGATGCGGCTGTCGCTCAAAACTTCGGGCTGGATGGTAAGGCCGATGCCGAATTTCTTGTATTGGATGGTGACGGCATTGGACGTACCGCCTTGCGGAACGGGAATGGGAATCTCCCCGCCGACGAGAAAATCCGCCTTCTCGCCGGAGCGCACGACAAGCGTTGGGCGCGCCAGCGTTTCCGAATAATCGGCGTTCTGCAGCGCGCTGATCACGGCGAGCACGTTATAACGCGGCGAGCCGAGAAGCAGATTGAAGGCCTCCGCGATCGGGGCCGTCTGATCGACAGCCAGACCGGAGTTGCCGCCGGAATTGAAGCTTACGCTATGCAGCGTGCTGGGCGGCGACGTGACAAGCGAGAAACCGCTTCCCAGATCGCTGAAATTCAGTCCGAGCTCGCGCAGCGCCGAGCGCGACACGGTGATCAGCTCCGCGTCGACCTGAACGATCGGGGGCGCGACCACCACTGTGTAGGTGATCGGAGTCGGCGAGCCGTTGCGCCAAAGCGAGAATGTCGTCTTGCCGTTAGCAAGCCCGAGGATCCGAAGCGTATCGCCATCGAGGACGGAAACGTCGGCGATCTTGGCATCGCCGATCGACACGCGGCGGACCGGAAAATCCAGATTGACGAATTTCTCGATTCCCTTTTGCAGCGAAAAGCTCGCGCCGTCGGGCTCGCCGGCCCAGGCGTGTGAAAGCGCGAGCAATAGCGCTCCGGCGAGCGCAACGCTCCATTGCAGAATGCCATGCGGCTTCATGACGGGCCTCCGGCGGAATGCGCCGGCGCGGCGGCCGGGCCTCGGATGATTTCGATGGTGTGTGCCGGCGCGCGGATTTGCGATTCGGACGATTTCGGCGCGGGCGCGGCCTCCAATCCCAGACCGGCGGTGGTCATGGAGGGCGCGGGCACAATCGCTTCGTCGCCATTGCGGCGCAAGGCGAGATATTCATGTCCGATCGATTTGACGAGCGCCACGGCCGCCGCGCTTTGCGGCGCGACCGCGAGGACGATATTGCGGACATTGTGCGGAGCCGCGGCGTTGCGCTCCATCGATGCCCCCACCGCCAGAACCGGAACATCCTGAAGAAGGGTCCTGACCTCGGCCTGCGGAAACATCTGGCCGGGCGCGAGCGCGGCGCGATCGGCATGCGATACGATCAATATGTCCACATGATCGCCGGGATGAAGAAGCTCGGCCACGCCGGAATCATCGTCGATGTGTACCGAAATGGCACGCAAGCCCGCCGGTATGGCATCTGCCAGCGTCACGGGCCGCGGAACGAGCACCGTGTTGGTCCGCGTGAGGAATTCATTTGCCGCAATCGCACGCGCGGCGATCCGGTCTTTCAGTTCCGCCGGCGACGCAAATGTTCCGGCCGCGGGCGGTGTGCCCGATTGCACGGTTTCGATATCGCCAGGCGCGATCACAGCGCCTTTGGAAATGGGCTTGATCGCCCGCAGAGCCGAATATTCGACGATCTGGCCGGCGGTTTTCGGTGCGGCCGGCGCCTGCCCCGCGGCAAAATAATTATGGGCGAGAAGGGCTGCTGCCGCGAGCAACAGGCCAACGACGAGACCTTGCTGAATGCGCTGCGTCGACATGGCAATGGACCGTCTGTCACCGACCTTGCGACAGGGCCGGTCATCTGCCGCAAGCGTTGCCCTCAAAGCCTATGTATTGGTCCTTTATGTTGTCTTAAATCGTACTCAATCTGAGGGATTGGGATAATTTTTGATAAGCCAATAGTGGAGTTCCCCATGCGGGACCCCTGTGGCCGTATGTATTTTACTTACGCCCCGGGACAGATTCAGGAATTGGGAACCATCTATATTCTAATTTTCGACAGAGGCTGGAAATCCAATGGAGCAGTGTCGATGGCGGGCGAGATGGCCTACCGGATCATCGTCATAGACGACGATCCCGATATTGCAGAGGAAGTCTGCGAAACGCTCGAACAAGCGAAGTTGTCTTGCGCGCATGCGTCTTCTGCCGAGGAGGCTTGCGCATTACTTGCCGGCAGCGACCGCTCGGGTCCCGTTATTGTCGATTATCACATGCCGGGCATCAACGGCATCGAGATGATCGAGCTTCTGCGCGTCAGGGCGCGCCGGCCGCTCGCCTTCATCATGCTGACGGGCGACGAGACCCAGGCCGTGGCCGCCGGCGCGGTTCGGGCCCACGCCTTCGATTTCCTGAGCAAGCCGTTCAAGCGCGAGGAATTGTTGAGCGCGGTTCACCGCGCGGCCGAACATCTCGACGAATTGTCGAAGGCCGAAGCCGATCAGAAAGAACTCGAAGGCGAAGCCGAAGCGCTGCGCCAGCGCGTCGACGTCGTTTCCGAGATGCTGCAGCAGCGCGAGAAGCTTCTGGCGGGCGTGTTCAAGCATCCGGTCCCCGCGGTCGAACGGCTGACGCGCAGCCATGCCTGCGCCACCATCGACTTCCTCGACCGGATCGCCCAAATCGAGGACACGAAAGCGCGCCAGTCGCGACAGGGTTCGCCCGAAAACACGCCGGAAACGGCCGGCCAGAAACTCGACGCGCTCGATTGCGCGCCGATCGAGATGGCCGGACTGCTCAAGCGCATGATGCCCGCTGTCAAGAAGCTGGCCGATGAGCAGGAAGTGACGATCAAATCCGTCATACCCGGACATCTGCCCTATCTTTACGGCGACGAGCCGCGGCTGATGCGGGGGATGCAGGATCTTCTCGTCACCTTTGTGCGCGAACTCGGCGCGGGCGACCGGTTGAATGTCATCCTGATGAAACAGGACGAGCAATTGATCCTGACGCTCCGGCTGCACTCGCAACGGTTGACCGCGGCGTTCTTCGATGTGTTCCGGGGCGAGCTCTCCGGCGTGATCGATCGTCTCAACGATCTGCCCGCTCCGCAGGCGAAGCTTTTGGCATCGCGCATCGTCATCGATTTGCATGCCGGGCGGATCGTGCTCGAACAGGCCGGCGCGGCGGAGTGGTGCTTGCGTGTCGCCCTTCCCGTACCCGCCGAAAGCAGCCGCAAATCCCTCGCAGTGGCGTGACGCGAAGCCATGAACGCGCAAAGCCCGCTGCGCAGGACCGGCGCTACGGCGCCGGCGGAGCACGACAATCCCGTCGCGCGCCACGACGATTCCGGCGCCGTTACGCGCTCGGCCAACCCCGTGCTCGCGGAACTGGCCGAACTCATCCGAAGCACGACGGAATGTCTCGAAGCGGCGGCCTTCGAATATGGCGCGCCCGCGCAAGGCGGCCCGGCCATCGGCCGCTTCGCAACGGCGCCGGGAACATCGCTGTCCTGCGATGCTCTCGCGATGATCCGTTCCAGCCCGCACGCGATTTCGGGCATCTCGGGATGTTTCGACGCCGGCCAGTTCAGCGAGCGCGGCGAGATGCGCCATGTCGTGGGCCTGCGCTTCAGCGATGACCGGCGCGCCTTCGCCGGCGGCTACGCAATCTTCCGCGACGCGCCCGCCACCAACGCCTGGCGCGCTCTGCACGGGCTCAGCACCTGCGGGGCGGGCCTCGCTCTTTCGGCGCGCGAGAGCCGCGTGCGCCAGCGCGCGAGCGCCGACGGACTCGCCTTCCAGACGCGGATGTTCGACGGTCTTCAATGCGGCACGGATGCCTATTGGGAAACCGATGCCGCATCGGTCATCCGCAACGTCGTCGTTTTTCCGGCGCGCGCCGAATCGGCGATCCTGAAAGCGCTGGAGGGCAAGAGCCTGCCGGAGCTGCTTTCATCCGCGGGCGCGCGCGGCATCGATGATTTCCACGATGTGCATATCGAGCTCGAGAGCATAGGCAGCGGCGGCATGACGGCGTTTATCTCCGGGCGCGCGCTGCGGGACGGAACGAGTCACGGCACGGCGCGCCTGTCCGGCGCCAGCCGCGATACGCAACTGACGCGAACTACCGCCCGCGCGCTGATCGAGAAACTCGAGGACGCCAACCGCGTCGAAGCCAATCTGCGGCGCGAGGCCGAGCTTGTGCTCGATGGGCTCAGCATATTGACGAGCGGCCGGGCGGGCCGCGAGATCTTCAACAGCCTGCTCGCTCTGCTCGCGCCGGCGCTGGAATTCGAGAGCGCCGTCGTGCTCCAGCGCGACTGGTCGGGACGCGTGGCGGCCGCGGCCGCGACCTCGGACGCGTTTCTGACGCTCGACTGGAACGACGCCGGCAAGCGCCTCTTCGCGATAGACGAGGTGGCCGCGACGCTCGATGCTCCCCGGCAAATCGCGATTCCGCAAACGCCTTCGGGCGAAGAGGCTTCGAGCGCGCTCGCGATCAGGCTCAAGGGTGGATCGAAGCCGGCGCTGCTTCTCTGCCTGCATGCGCAGCCCGAATATTTCGGCGCACGGCATCTGGGATTGGGAACGAGGCTTGCTCTCGTCGCGAGCCAGGCCTTCATCAACGAAGAGGAGCGCCAGCGCGTCGTCGAAGCCACAAAGCTCGCGAGCATCGGCGAGATGGCGGCCGGCATCGTCCACGAGATCAACCAGCCGCTCACTTCGGTGACGCTGGCCGTCCACAATCTGCTTGGCGCAATGAAAGAGGGCGAACAGATCGACCCCGAGCGGCTTCACGCCAAGCTCGAGCGCATCCGCAGCCAGACCGAGCGCATCACCAAGATCGTCGCCAGCATGCGCGTGCTGGCCCGGCGATCGGATGGGATCGACGAGGCGTTTTTCCTGGATGCGGTGGTCCGGCAGGCGGCCGAGCTCATCGAACACAAGCTCGCCACCGCCGGGATCGAGCTCGAATTGTCGATCGCCGACGATGGCGTCACGGGAAGGCCGCTCGAATTCGGACAGGTCGTTCTCAATCTCCTGACCAACGCCCATGACGCGATCGTGGAAAAATCGCGCAAGGCGCCGGATGCGGCTCGCGACCCCAGACGGATCGCCGTGAGCACGGCGGCGATCGGCGAAGAGTGGCTTGAAATCCTCGTGCGCGATACGGGTTGCGGCTTTCCCGTGGAAAGCGCCGAGCGCGCTTTCGACGCCTTCGCGACGACCAAGGAAGCGGGCAAGGGAACCGGGCTCGGCCTCACGCTCTGCCGCCGCATCGTCGAGAACATGAACGGCACGATCGCGGCGCGGAACTGGAGCGGCGGCGCCGAGATCTGCATCCGGCTGAAGCGAAGCGCCGCCAAGAAAAGTTAAGTCCCGGATCGCTCTAATGCGCCGCCGGATTCGACGCCGCATTGTCGCGCACCAGCGCGATGAAGGTCTGCTCGTTGACGGCGGGCGAGAAGAGATGGCCTTGCGCCAGATCGCAGCCGAGCTTGGTCAGCGCTTCGAGCGTTTCCAGCGTCTCGACGCCTTCCGCGACCGCGGTGCAATGAAGCGAGTGCGCCAGATCCACGATCGAACGCACGATGGCGAAATTGCCCGAATATTCGGTCAGCCCGTTGATGAAGGAGCGGTCGATCTTGATCTCGCTGGCGGGAAGCTGCTGGATCCGGCTCAGCGAGGAATAGCCCGTGCCGAAATCGTCGATCGACAGATGAACACCGGTGAGCCTGAGCTTGAGCAATCGCTCGACGAGCTCGCCGTTTTCGGCCGCTTCATTTTCGGTCAGCTCGACGATCAATTGTCCGGGTTCGGTGCCGTGGCGCTGCTGCGCATCGGCGACGACTTCGAGGAAATGATCGCCCAGGATGACCTCGGCGGAGAAATTGACCGCGATGGACATGCCGTAACCGATGCCGTTGAGCTTGCCGCCGAATTCCAGCGCGCGCTCGAGAATCGTCAGATCGTGCAGGCTTTGCGTTCCCGCCGCCCGCGCGGCGCCCAGATAACCCTGCGGCGCCAGCAATCCGCTCTCCGGATGCCACCAGCGCGACAGCGCCTCTGCGCCGGCGATCTTTCCCGTCTTGAGATCGATCTTCGGCTGGAAATAGGGCCGGATTCGCCGGTCGGCGAGCGCGACCGCTGTGCCCGAGCCGTCGGACCGCGATGCCAGCGTCGATTGGACGAGCGCATCGATCTGCGCCGGCGTAAAGGGCTTTCGGAGCGTGCCCGCGATATTGAGCCCGTATGACGCGGCCATCCTGCGCGTCGTCTCCAGAACGTGACCGTCGCTGCCGCTCATCAGGATGACGGAGCCGGTAAATCGCTGCGACTGCAGCCAGCGCAGGATGTCGGTGCCGTCATGGGACGGCATCGCGAGATCGGTGATCACGATATCGGGGCGCGCCTGCGCAAACTTCTCGTAGAACGCGTTGGCTTGGCCGGCCGTCTCGATCGCGCAGGCGGGATTGCGAAGGCAATCGGCGAGATCGGCGAGCAGATCGCCGTCGTCGTCGATGATCAGGATGCGGATCGCGCGTTCGGGTTCGCGATCGGGAGCGCGCCGCGGCGCGAATCGCGCGGTATGCATCGGCGAGGCCGGAGCGGGCGCTCCGTCGCCGACCGCAAATGGCCGAACGATCTTGCTCATGACTGCGCTTCCGCTGAACGAGCCGGATCGATGCTCCATCCAATCTCTTAACGGGGCATTAAGAGGCGCCGGCCGATCCCACCGAAAGCCTTGAGAAACAACGCGCATCGGAATTTACCGGACGTTAACGCCCGCGGCAGGTTTTTCTTCGCATTTTCCCATTTCTGCACGAGCCTATCGCCATGGCGAAGATCCTGCTCGTGGACGACGACCCCGTTCTGACCGACGAACTCCGGACGACATTGGAGAGCAGGGATCATGCCGTCACCACGGCGCCGAACGGCGTGGCGGGTCTCGACCAGTTCGACAAATCGCGCTTCGATTTCGTCATCAGCGACATCATCATGCCCGATATGGAGGGGATCGGCATGATGCTCGAAATGCGCCGCCGAAGGCCGGGCGTCAAAATCGTCATGATGTCGGGCGGCGGGCTTCTGGGACGGGACGAATTCCTGCACGCGGCGGGCAAGCTCGGCGCCGCGGCCACGCTGCGCAAGCCGATCGATCCGGACGAATTGCTGCGCCTCATCGACGAGCGCCTCGCGCCGGAGATCGTCAACGGCTGAGTATGCCGCCTTTTGCGAGTCATTAGATATCGGCGCGCTCCCCCTCGCGCCGCGAGAGTGTTGTCGGTTTGGCGAAACGGGTGGAGAATATTCGCGTGCCGCAAGTGCGGGCCGAACGCAAGAGCAAATAGACATGCTCGTCGAAACCATCCTGCCGCGGGCGGGCGCGGCTAGTCTCCGAGCCCGATGCTGATCGAGGCGAAGGGGCCCACGAAGCTGCGGTCCTGCTTCTTATAAGTATCCCAGCCGCCATCCATCGCGCCGAAGAAATAATCCGCGCGATAGCCGATGCTGATTTTGGCATTGGGCCATTTGATCGAGAAACCCGCCATCCCGCCGAGATTGGGAACAGTCACCCGCCGCGAGCGGGTGTGTTGCACGCGCGGGTGTTTGTAGAGCGAGGTGTAGCCGCTGGCCGTTATCTTCCGGGCATAGCTGTAGTATTGATAATACTGATTGCCGGACGCCTGATGATGCGTCTTGGATTTCTGCCTGCCGAACAGCAAAGCCGCGTTGACGTCCCAATCGAAGGTAAGTTCCGACGAATCGGGGTTACCAGCCAGTGTCGCAGACGCATCCCAGGAAAGAGACGGGCCGATGCCCTGGAAACTGCGCGCGCTTCCGGCCGTCATCGAATAGGTGCGGAAGCTGTGCGCGGGCCAGTATTTCTGAGGATGTTGAGACAGGATTTGCGGATAATACAAGACATAGGTGGGGAGCGCGAAGGCGTTGTATTGGTGAAAGTCCGTGCGCGCCTTGACGGATATATTGGATTTGGTTGTGAACTGCGCATAGCGCACACCCGCGCTTACCACCGACGAACTGTCCTGGCCGAAGAGACCGAGGCCGACATCCTTTCCTGCCTTGAAATCGAGAAGAAGGTGGCTCGCCTGATGTTTGGATTCAACGTCAAAGAAATTCGCCTTGTACGCCGGAACATCCGTGGTGTGGCAGCATTTTCCCCAGAACGTGTAGTGGGGGTCCTTGGTAAAATATTTCCTGACCGTGTGACTGGAATGAGGCGCCGTCTTCGGCTGCGTGCTTCGTTGGTCGCTCGAGCGCCCAAAGCGGATTCCGGCAGAGAAAAGCCAATCCGAATCCTTGGGCTGGAACGTAACCGTCGCTTCGGGGCCGAAAGCCCAGGGCAATTCGTTCACGATCGCCGCCGGCGAGCCGAGCGACGGCGCAAGATCACCAAAAAATGACGGTGCAAAGGCGCTGTCGCCGCCATTGGCGCGCTCCAATTGCGCGCCAAGTTCGATCCAGACTTGCGGGCGGGACGTGTCGCTGTCTGCTGCCAACACTTCTCCGGTGCCGCAGGCCGAAGCAATCAGCACCGCTGCGGAAGCACCTGTTAGCAATTTCCAGCGGATCGTGGCGCGGTTGTCGTGTTTTTGAATCAGTTCGCTCATTGTATGATTCCCCCCGAAAGAGCGCGATTACCTTTTCCTCCCCCGTTTACGGGGGAGGTGCTGAGCGAGCACTTGCGAGCGGCGCATAGCGACAGCGTATGCGCGAGGGGGCGAACGCCGCGTTGCCCCCCCTCCGTCGCAGCCGAGCTACGCTCGGCTTCGACATCTCCCCCGTAAACGGGGGAGGAAAAGAACGGTGCGAGCTTTGCTATCTTTCCCATGGCGTTCACCAGTTCTTCGTGACGCGCACGCCGTAGAGGCGCGGGTCAGTCAGGAAGACGTTGGTCGTAAGTCCGCTGTCGTCCGAATTCAGGAAATCGCCGGTGATGGCCGTGACATCGAAGACGTTCTTCACATAGCCCATCACTTGCCAACCGGACGCGCTTGTCAGGATCAGCGCGAGGTTGGTGGTCGAATAGCCGCGAATCTTGTCGTAGGGCCGGTCATTGAACACGCGCGCCCAGCTTTGCGATTGCCAGTAGAAATCGCTGTGTAATGTCGCCGCCCAATCTTCGGATACCGGCAGCGTATATTCCGCCGACAGCGACGTGGTGAAGTGCGGCGCGTTGGGAAGCTCGTTGCCAGACAGATTCTTGGCAATACCTTCGCCGTCGTTTGGCGCCGACGATGGGTCGAAGCCGATGTAACCGGGAGGGAATGGATCCATCGCTTGGGCGCCCGGGCCACTTGCGGCGAACACGGTCGGATTGGCCTTATAGGGAAGATATGTAAGCGGATCCAAATTGTATTGGTATGCAGTGCGGCAAATGAATGCGAAGCTATTATTTGCATTGGTATCGGCAGGAACACTCTCCTCTTCCATGAACGCCGCAACCACATAGGTCGGCAGAATGCAATTCGAAGCCTGTGTCGGGAACGGCTTGACCACGATCCAATCCGGATTGCCGGCAGTGCGATCAATCAGATCGATGGAGCTTTGTCCGTTATCGACCCGCGTATGCTCGTAGCCGCCCGCAAAATTGAATTTCAGGCCGGGGACTGGCTCCCACATCGCCTCGATTTCCGCGCCCTGCACCTTGGCATCGAAATTGTCGTTGATCGCGGTGCGATCCACGATGCGCGAAATCTGGTAGCCCTTGTAATCGTAATAAAAGACATCGCCATTGAGCGTGAGCCCGCCATCGGCCAATGTGTTCTTGGTGCCGAGTTCGAAGGCGTTGACGAATTCGGGCTTAAATGTAAGCGGATGAATCGGAAGGGCGGGTATATCTCCTTCAGTCCCAATTAATACCGCGCCCGGCGGATTGGCGCCGCCTGCCTTGTAGCCGCGGGCATAGGAACCATAGACCAGCGTCTGATCGGTGAAGTCGAGTTTCGGCGTCCAGTTTGCGGTGAACCGGCCCGTCCATTTTTCCCATTGCTGGTTGACGATGCCGCTGCTCGCGTATCCCCAGCCATCAGTCACCACTTCGCTGGGAATATCGGTGAAGTGCTTCTGATCGTCCGTCCAGCGCAAGCCCCCGATCAGTTTCAGATCGGGCTGCACCTGATAATAGACTTCGCCAAAACCCGCATAGGAATTCAGCACATAGGGATTCTGGCTCAGAAAGTAATTGTGTCCCTTGTTGTTGAGGCTGGTGATGGGATTGGGATCGATAATGGTGCACTGGTTTATCGTCGGTTCGGAGTGAGCCTCGCGTCTGATCGTGGGATTTTGATAACCGATATCGAAAGCCGCCAGGCATTCGTGATTGTCCGTAACGCCCGGAACGTAAGGCTCTGAATCGGGTATTCCATAGTTTGTATCGAGCGCATAAAGCGTCAGCGCGTTGATGAAGACGTAGTAATTTTCTTCGGTTTCGTAATGCAGATAATTGCCGCCGACGCTGAAATTGAGCGGCCCGGAGAAATTCGACGCCAGCCGGAATTCCTGGCTCAACTGCCAGGCATGTTCATCCGACAGGTCGATGGCGGTGAGGCGATCGGAGCATCCGACTTGCGGATCGCAGAAGACGCCATCCGCACTAACGATACTGGCTTTTCGTGGGGTGTTGGTCTGCGGAATAAACAGCCCCGGCGATGAACTGAATCGATTATAATCCTCGGTGGACCAAAGAAAGTCGCGATTGAAGCCGGTTTGCGACGTGAAGGTGAGCGCGGGCGTGACGCTGTAATCGGCGTTCAGCTCGAACGTATCGTTTTTCGCTTCGTAATGCGGATTGACCGTTGATTCGATGTCCCTGAGATTGGTCGACTGAAAGGCCTGCGCATAAGGATCGATCAGGCCATCGATATATCCGCTGAGCTTGCCGGCCTTGATATAGTTCAGCGATTTGCCGTCCGGCACGCCGAAGGAGCCATAATCGCCCGCGCTCGGATCGCCCTTGTCATACAGCCCGCCTGCCTTGCAGCCCTGGTTGAGGTAGGTACTTGGGTCGAATGCGCCACTGAAGGTTAAATCGTAATTGGCGGTCCCATAGGGTGGGACGGGGACGCCATCCACGCTTGTGGGTGTCGTGACCCGGTCGCAAAGCTGCTTGCCCGAACGCAGCCGATCGTCATTTTCCTGGAAATGTTCCCAGACGAGATAGACCTGCACGTCGGACGATGGCTTGAAGCCGATGGTCATGCGACCCGACCACAGATCGCGTCCGTCGATAGGCGTGTTGGTTACGGTGTTGAAGCTGTAGCCGTCGCGCTTCGTCCATTCGCCCGCGAGGCGCACATCCAGCCGGTCATCGACAACCGGAATATTGACCATGCCTTCGTAACGCCGGTTGAGATAATTGCCCCAATCGGCGGACAGCATCGCTTCGAATTGATCGGTCGGCTTTGCGGAGATGACGTTGACGACACCAGCCGTCGCATTGCGGCCATAGAGCGTTCCCTGTGGGCCGCGCAGCACTTCCACCTGATTGACGTCGAAGAATTCCTGCTCGAAGAAATGATTTCGGATGAACGGAATGTCGTTCAGCGCCACGGCGACGGCCGGATCCGTTGCCACCGAAATCGCCTGCGTGCCGATGCCGCGGATTTCGATATTGTAGCCGGAGAAATTGGTTTTGCTGAATGTCAGGTTCGGCACTTCCTTCACGAGGTCTGGCCCGCCCGCGATCTGCCGCGAAGTCAATTGTTCCTGCGACAGCGCGGTAATCGCTATCGGCACCGTCTGGATATCGCCTTTGATTTTGGAGGACGTGACGACGACGGTTTCGACGCCGCTCGCCGCGCGCGCGGGCGCGGCGGCGTCCGCAAGACGCGCTTGCGGATGTTCAACTTCAGGACGCGCGTCTTCGCGCGTGATGCCCACGGCGCCTGACGAGTATTTGAAAACGCTGAAGCCCGTGCCCGCCAGAATCCGGGAAAGCGCAACATCCGCCGTGAGATCGCCTTTCACGCCGCGTGTGCGCGCGCCGCGCACCTGATCGGAGGGAACAATGACCGACACGCCCGATTGATCGGTATAGGTATCCAGGGCAGCTTTCAGATCTCCGGCCGGCACATTGAATTCGGCAGCGTGGGCCAGGCCCGCAAAGGCGACGAACCCCAGCCCGCCGGCTGTGATCTTGAGCAGATTTCGCAATCGCATGTATCCCCCCATATTCGGCCTCCAGCCGCAATTTCGATGACCCTCAGCGCGAGATGACGATCTCCGTGCCGTCGTCTTTTGCGTGAAGATGAAGAATGTGCCCCGCGATGACCGCGAATGCGGCCGTATCGTTTGCCGGGAACGTGCCGTCGATCCTGAGATCGGCGGCATCGCCTACGACGATCAGCTTGCGGTCGCTGTAGCGGTTGAACTGTGCAGCCGCATCGGCAAGCGTGGTGTTATCGAAGACGAGCACGCCGCGCAGCCAGCCGAGCCGGTCATTCAGAACATGAAGCGGCAGTTTCGTCACCGAGACCGAATCCGCCGTCGCCACGGCAACATCGCCCGGCTTGAGCGTGATCGCATGCGCCTGCGCGCCATCGGCATCGTCCAGCCTGGCGCTGCCTTCGGTCAGCGTGATGACGGTTTTGCGAGCGCCCGTGCGGATCGAGAATTTCGTGCCGAGATCCGTCACCTGGTGGCCCGCCACAAGCACCCGGAACGGATGGGCGGCATCATGCTTGACCTGGAAATAGGCTTCGCCGCGGTCCAGCCATACCATCCGCTCACCGCGCGTGGCCGAGACCCGCATGCTCGAATCGGTGTTGAGCTCAATCTGCGAACCGTCGCTGAGCGAAACGATCTCGCGCGTGCCATGGGTGGTCGTGTAACGATGCTGCGTGGGATGCAGCCAATATAGAGCACCTGCCCCCAGCAACGCCGCGCCGACCACGGCAGCAGCCGAGCGCAGAAGCGCAGGACGGGCCCGGTCAAAAAAACTTCCGGCCCCCACGGTCGAAGGGCGAAAGGCGGTCAGCCTTTCCGTGCGCTGCCACGCCGCATTCAGGCGCCAGAATGCAATGCTGTGCGTCATGTCTTGCGCGAGCCATGCATCCAGCTCTTCCTGATCCTTGGCGCTCCAATCGTCCCGGTCGCGGCGGCCGATCCAATGGGCCGCGATTTCTTCGATCTCATCCGCATTGGCAGAGATCGCGCGTTTCGCGTCGCTCATCCGCGCCTCCGGCCGGCTTCAGACCCGGCATAAAGAAGATTGGCAAGCGTGCGCACGCCGCTTGCCAGATATTGGGTGACGGTCTTGTCGGTGATGCCCAGGCGCGACGCGATCTCCCGGCGCGACAACCCTTCGATCCGGCGCAGGATCAACACTTCGCGGCAGCGCGGCGGCAGTTCGTCGAGAGCGGCCCGTAGCCTGCGCAGATCGCTGCGCGCCATCGCCGAGCGGTCCGGTCCGGGCACGTCGGTTGCGATATCGAGCGCTTCCAGTTCGGCAACCGCATCGATCGGAATCACGCGATTGCGCCGCATCTGGTCGATCAGCACATTGCGCGCAACCGTGAACAGGAACGGCCGCACCGGATGCGGAATTTTGGTTTTCGCGGCCTCGCAGACGCGCAGATAGACTTCCTGCCGAAGGTCGGCGATCTCGTGCGCGTGCTGTCCGCTGCGTCGCAAGAAATGCATCAGAGCCGCCTCCAGCGGCAAAACTTCCTCGACAAACCAAGCCTCCAGACCGGGCACGGCTACGCCCCCACCGGGCGCGGGCCCAGTCGCTTCGGGATTGGTTTCCGGTGTGTCTCTCATGCCCCCGCCAGCATCCGCCTTTCGAGGGAACGCACTGCCCTACATTAAATACAACGCAGCCCGAGAGCCGAAGTCGGCATTGCCTGGGAGAGATATTTTCTGGCGGTCTGGATGTGGCGCGACCACTCCACCACAATGCGGTGAGGTTTCGGCGCCGTTATGTGCGCTGCAACATGCGAGATCGCAAAGTTCGGCCTCGAAGAAATCCGCCACGCAAAAAGCGAGCGGCGGGATTGCCGCCGCTCGGGACATTGCAGTTGGGCCGCGCTTTATATTGTGCGCGCCTAATCGCCCAACCCGATGCTGATGGAGGCGTAGGGGCCCTGGAATGTCAGGTCCGAGGTCTTGCGCGCATCGATGCCGATGTCCATCGCGTTGAGGAACGTGTCATAGCGATAGCCGAGACTGAGTTTCGCGTTCGGCCATTTCAACGACAGCCCGGCAAATCCGCCGATATTGGGCGCTGCAACGCGGCGAGAACGGGTATGAGGGTGCGGCCCGCGATTGTAACCTGATACTTGAGTCAAGCTGTATTTGCCGAAATTTGTCGGGTATGCCGCCAGCTGAGTGGAACGCGTTGCGTGATCCGTCTTCGATTTTTGCCGGCCGAAGAGCAGCGCAGCATTGATGCCCCAGTCGATCATGAGTTCGCTGTCCTGCGGATCGCCCGCGATGGCGGCCGAAGCATTCCACGACAATGACGGGCCGATGCCTTTGAAACTGCGCTGCGTGGACCCCGCCAGCGTATATCCGACGAACGTCGCATGGGGGTAATATACGGGATATTTCAACTTGTTTACGACGCCGATCTGCGGCCGCGCATAGATGGTGACATTGGAGCTTTGCGAGAATTCCAAAAGGCGAACACCGGCGCTGACAGTGGATGTGGCGTCATGCCCAAACAAACCGATTCCGACATCCTTGCCGGCGCTGAAATCGAGAATCGCATGATGCTCGCTCACAGGCCCCTTAACGTCGGCGAAGGCTTGCGTGGACAAAGTCGTCATATAATTGCTCGGAAATTTTCGCGCACCCGAGGCCGTGAAATAATATGTACCAACAGGCCGTATTAAGCCTTTGCTTTGATGATGTGTGTGCTGTTTGGAATGCGAACGCCCATAACGGATTCCGACGGAAAATTGCCAGTTGGAATCCTCCGGTTGAAACGTAATCTTGCCATCCCCGCCAAAGGCATAACGCGGCGGACGTTGGTTACGGGTGAATATGTCGTCCTCATAAACCTCCGGCGTCGGCGAGATAGCAGTCATGAAGGGCGCGGTGAACGTGCTGGATGTTCCTTGCAGTTGCTCCATCTGCCCGCCCAATTCGATCCAGATGGCCGGCCGGGCGGCATCGTCGGCATTGGCGGCGTCCGCCGCTGCCACGTAAGTGGTCAATGCCAGCGCCGACACGCCTGTCAGCAATTTCCAGCGGATGGTGGCGCGATTGTCGTTTTTTTGGATCAGTTCGCTCATTGGTGTTTCCCCCTCACCAGTTCTTCGTGACGCGCACGCCGAACAGGCGCGGATCGGTCAGGAACACGTTGGTGGTTAGCCCCGAGTCATCCGAATTCAGGAAGTCGCCCGTGATGGCCGTGGTATCGAAGACATTCTTCAGGTAACCCATCACCTGCCAGCCGCTCGCGCTTGTCAGGATCAGCGCGAGATTGACGTTGGAATAGCCGCGCAATTTGTCGTAAGGCCGGTCATTGAACACGCGCGCATAGCTCTGCGATTGCCAGTAGAAATCGCTGTGTAGCGTGGCCGCCCAGTCTTCGGAAGCCGGGATCGTATAGTCGCCGCTCAGCGAGACCGTGAAATGTGGCGCATTCGGCAATTCGTTGCCGCCTAGATTCTTGGAAAATCCTTCGCCATTGTTCGGCGGAAGACCGAGACCTTCGTTTACGCCGGCAGGCGCATTGGGATCGACGCTGTTGGGGTCATAGCCGTAATAGAGCGTGCCGTCCGGCAGTGTCGTGACCCTGTTGGGATCATACTCCGCACTGCTGCTGTGGGCATTGCTATAAACCGGATCGTAATGGGCGAAATATGCATAGCCGCACGCACCGACAGCTTCGTCGTCGCCCTCGCCGGACCCGGAATAAGCTTGCGCAAGGGCCGCAACGACATAGGCCGGCATGATACAATTCGACGCCTGCTGTACGAACGGCTTCATCACCACCCAGCCGGGCGTTCCCGCCGTGCGATCCATGAGGTCCACGGCGGACTGGCCGTTTTTGATTCGCGTATCTTCGTAACCGCCGGCGAAATGGAGATTCAGGCCGGGGATCGGCTCGTAGCTTGCTTCCAGTTCCGCGCCTTTGACCGTTGCGTTGAAGTTCAGATTGATCGAGGTGCGGTCCACGATCTCGGAAATCTGGTAGCCCGTGTAATTGTAAAAAAACACATCGCCATTCAGCGTGAGGCCGCCATCGAGCATCGTGTTCTTCGTGCCGAGTTCATAGGCATCGATGAATTCCGGCTTGAAGGTGAGCGGATGATCGGGAATGCCGGAGACGCCGTCCTGGGCCGTGTAGCTGCCCAGGACCGCGCCGGGTGGGTTGGCGCCACCCGCCTTATAGCCATGCGCGAAGGAGCCGTAGATCAGCGTTTGATCGGTGAAATCGAGCTTAGGCGTCCAGTCTGCGGCAAAGCGGCCCGTAAGCTGATTCCATTTCTGATCGACCGCACCGATACTCGCATAACCGTAGCCGGCAGCGATAAGCTGGCTCGGTATGTCGATGAAATGTTTCTCATCATCGGTCCAGCGGATACCGCCGGTCAGCTTAAAATCGGTGAAGATGTTGTAATAGGCCTCGCCGAACCCGGCATAGGAATTGAGCACGTAAGGATTCTGGCTGAGGAAATAATTGTGACCTTCGTTGTTGAGATGGCCGAGAGGATTAGGGTCTATATAATAGCACGTCTCCGTCGGAACGCCGACGACACCCGAAGTATTGTATTGATAGCCGGGCTGCGAATAAGGGCTGGTTCCCAGACATGCATGATTATCGGAAACACCGGGTATCCACGGACCGTTGGAAAAACCGCCGCTGTCCTGGGCCGCGAACATCGTCAAAGTGTTGGCGAAGACATAATAATTCTCCACCGTTTCGTAATGCATGTAGTTGCCGCCCACGCTGAAATTGAACGGGCCTTTGAAATTGGAAGCCAGGCGGAATTCCTGGCTTAGCTGCCAGGCGCGTTCGTCCGAAAGGTCCTGCGCGACCAGGCGCGAGCTGCAGCCGAGCTGCGGATCGCAGAAATACCCTGTTGCCTTCCCCGGGCCGGTTCCACCGCAAGTGGGATCGGTACTGATGGTGTAATTGTAGCCGCCGCATTGATAATTTCCATCCGGTATAATCGTGGTGTTTTTGCGCGCACTGCTATTGGTTGCGACGGTAAAAATGTCTGCCGTGGTGTTGAAGCGGTTGTAATCTTCCGTGGACCAGAGGAAATCGTTGTTGTAACCCGTCTGGGATGTGAATGTGAGCGCGGGCGCAACGTTGTAATCGGCGTTGAACTCCAGCGTGTCGTTCTTGGCGATATAACGCGGATTGATCTGCGTCTGGATGACCCGCAAATTCGTCGGCTGTTCGTGGTTGATGCTGGCATAGGGATCCGTGTTGCCGCTTATCAATCCGGTAATGGTGCCGGCGATGTAGTAGGGCAACGAGTACCCGTTCGGGACTTCAAAGGCATCCTTGGAATACAGCGACGTCGGAAGGCAGCCCTGGCTGAGATCGGCCTGGTTCAGACGAAAGGCGAAACCGATACTGCCGCCCGTGGATTGCGGCGTAGGCAAGCCAATGCCATCGACCGATTGCAGGCCGGGATCGTATTTGCACAATTGCTTCGACGTACGCATGCGGTCGTCACTCTCCTGGAAATGCTCCCAGACGAGGTATGCCTGCACATGAGAGAACGGATGGATGCCCAAGGTGACGCGGGACGACCACAGATCGCGGCCATCGACCTGCTGGCCTGTGACTTGGTTTGTCGTATATCCGTCGCGCTTCGTCCACTCGCCGGCAACGCGCAAATCTAGCCGGTCATCAACGATGGGGATGTTGACCATGCCCTCGTAGCGGCGGTTCGTGTAATTGCCCCAGTCTGCCGAGAGCATAGCTTCGAACTGGTCCGTGGGTTTGGCAGTGACGACGTTCACTACGCCCGCGGTGGCGTTGCGGCCATAAAGCGTACCCTGCGGCCCGCGCAGGACGAGAACCTGCTGCACGTCGTAGAATTCCTGTTCGAAGAAATGATTGCGGATGAATGGAATATCATTCATCGCGACGGCGACCGCGGGATCGGTCGTCACCGAAATCGCCTGCGTGCCGATGCCGCGAATCTGAATCGAGTAGCCGGTGAAATTGGTTTTCGTGAAAGTGAGATTCGGGACTTCTTTCACCAGATCCGGGCCGCCCGCGATCTGGCGGGAGGTCAATTGTTCCTGCGAAAGCGCTGTAATCGCGATCGGAACGGTTTGGATATCGCCCTTGATCTTCGACGAGGTGACGACAACGGTTTCGACGGCCGCCGCCGCCGCAACTCTCATCGGGCTGGCTTGCGCCAGTTCGGTTGGGCGTTTCTGCGGCTCTTCGTGAACAACGGCGATCGCGCTGTCCTCGTGGCGAGCCACGAAACCGGTTCCGGCAAGGATGTGGGTCAGCGCCGCTTCGGCCGTAAGCTCGCCTTTCGCACCCGCCGTATGCGTGCCGCGCACCGCATCGTCGAGCACGATCAGCTGAATGCCGGTCTGCACGGAGAAGGAATGCAGTGCCGATTTCAGATCGCCGCTTGCGATGTCGAATTGTTCCGCATGCGCTGCCGCCGGCAGAACCAGCGCACAGGCGCTTGCCAGAAGTGCCGCCTTCAAATACCCGGACTGTGCCATTACGCCCCCCTTCTTCGCCGGGAGACCCGGCGATTGCGTTTCTCACCGTGAAATGACGACCTCATTGCCTTGCGCGCGAACGCGAAGGCCCAAAAGCGTGCGCACGACGCGCGCGAAAAGCTGCACATTGTTCGGCTGGAATGTTCCGTCGATCGTGCGGCTGGCGATTTCCGGATCGGCGATCACAAGCTTGCGGCTGTTATAGCGGTTGAACTCCGCCGCCGCGTCGGCAAGCGTGGTGTGATCGAAAATCAGCAAATCGCGGCGCCAGGCCAAATCGGTTGCGAGAACCGCTTGCGATCTCTTGCTGAAAGAGACGTTCTCGGCCGTCGCCACGGCCACGTCGCCTGGCTTCAGCAATGCGGATTGCTGCGGCAATTGCTTGCCGGACGATTCGAACCACACACGGCCCTGTACGACCGCGACTTCCAGCTTCTTCTTGCCGCGGTGCATCAGGAACTCGGTGCCCAGATCGGTCACGCGCCGGTCGCCGGCAATCACCATGAAAGGATGGGCGCCATCGTGTTTGACATGGAAAAAGGCTTCGCCCTTTTCCAGCCATACCGTGCGGCTTTCCGTCGTCATCCGCGTGCGAATGACGGTATCGGTGTTGAGTTCGATGCGGCTGCCGTCCGCGAAGCTGATCATCTCGTGCCCGCCGACGGGGGTGGAGAAAATCCTGTCGCGCGGTTTCAGGGCGTAATTTGCAAGCATTCCGCCGACCAGCGCGACGGCGACGGCCGCGGCGGCGACGCGAAACAGCATGGGCGAAATATGAAAGCGGTTCTGGGGCTCCGCTACGCCTTCCGCCGCGCCACGCAGCGCGGCCAACCGGCCGGTGCGCGCGAAATTTGCCTTCAGGCGCCAATAAGCGACGCGGTGGTGGACGGATTCGGCGAGCCACGCATCGAGCTTCGCCTGTTCCTCGTCGCTCCATTCCCAGAAATGCATGCGCTGCAGAAAATCCGCTGCTTGCGCCTCGATTTCCATCGCGGGTGCCTCGCTCATGGTGTGCGCCCCACATCGTTGGGAGGAGCATTGAGCATGTCCGAAAGCGCGCGGATGCCGTTTGCAAGGTGGATGGAAACGGTGGATTTGTTCACGCCCATGCGGCTTGCGATTTCCGGTCCCGAAAGCCCTTCGATGCGCCCCAATATCACCGCTTCGCGGCAGCGCGGCGGAAGACGTTCGAGAGCCGACTGGAGTCTGCGCAATTCATCGCGCGCGATCGCGCTGCGCTCCGGCGAAGGCGCATCGAGCGCGATGTTCAGCGCTTCGAGATCGGCCGCCGCCTCGATGGGCACGATCTGCTCGCGCTTCATGCGATTGATGAGAAGATTGCGCGCGGTTTTGAACAGGAACGCACGGGCGTGGTCGGGCGGACGATCCTGCGCTGCTTCGCACAATTGGGCATAAATTTCCTGGCGGAGATCGGCGATCTCGCTTTTGTTGCGCCAATTGTGCGACAGGAACTGCATGAGTTGTGACTCCAGCGGCAGCACTTCACGGACGAACCAAGCCTCCACCTCGGCCGCGTTCATCGATGCGTCCGCACTTTCACGAGTGCTATCCGGTTTCTCGGTCATGCCCCCGCCCGTCAGGGTTCAAGCTCACGAGCACGCTTACATCTTGGGAGACAAAGATGCGGCGCGAAAGTTTGAATGGGCCGCCGATATTTTTACCGCTGCAAGGCTGCGGCATTGTGCGACGCAACGATTGTACAGCTCCCGAAACGCGCGCGGGAAAGCTCAGGCTCTGCAACGGATTAAGGTATGGGGCCGGGGCCGGCATCGGGGGCCGTTCCGGCAATTGTCCTGCCGAACGACCGGTCCAGCTCTTCCGATGCGGCGGCAAAATCGCGACCGGAGGTGCCAGCCGAGACGTTTTCGACGTTTTGGAGCGCAGCGCGGCACGGCAAAAGAGCGGCGAAGTTTCCTGCGCCGCCCAATATCAAATCGCCAGGTGTCAAATTGCGGGAAACAATCCCGCCCTAGAAAATGAGCTGCGAATTGCGCCACCGCCATCATATGTGGACGGCTCCCTGCTTGCAAGGGCGGATGTTGGTCTGATCGGATCGCTTGCATCCATATGTCCGGCCTTTGTGTGCAGCTACATATGGCTGCTGGCCAAGATGGCTTCCGCGACGCAGG
>Ga0335085_10001581_pt1 | contig 47018 bp, 35 predicted proteins | sample Lox_Sample_45_FD_206712 | JGI IMG/M metagenome (GOLD analysis project Ga0335085, IMG submission 206712) | Soil microbial communities from Loxahatchee National Wildlife Refuge, Florida, United States - Lox_Sample_4.5 | ecosystem: Environmental > Terrestrial > Soil > Wetlands | place: USA...
GGCGAGGATACGACTGACACCAAGGCGCGCATTGCGGCGTACGAAGCAGAAAACGGCGCGGTGACCGATGCGCAACTAGTGGAAGCGATCGCTGCGGTGCTGCTGACAGAGGCATTCAATCACAAGAACCTGCAGCCGATCGATGGGCGGCTGGCCAACGGCATGAGCGTGATGGCCATGGCCGCGCACACGGGTTGCAACACGGTGTACGGGTCGACGTCGCCGAACAATCCGCATCCCTATCCGTGGATGAACTCACTCTTCCAGGACGGAATTACCGTGGGCTGGTTGATGGGCGAAAGCTTCATCGTCGATCACGGACGGCGGTCGGTGATTCCGGAGCGGCTGGCCGACATCGTGCTCACGCGCGAGTCGAATTTCCTGAGCGCCGAAGAGTATTACCGGTTTACGCACTTTACCGATGCGTTGATGACCGACCAGGAAATCGTGGAACTGCCCAAGGTCTGGGTGGTGGGTGGCGACGGAGGCATGGGCGACATCGGCTACCAGAATATGTCGAAGGTGGTACTGCAGAACCGGCCCAACGTGAAGGCTCTGATGCTCGACACGCAGGTGTACTCAAACACCGGCGGGCAGAATTCTGATTCCACACCGATGTTGGGCGGCAACGACATGAACGTGTTCGGCTCGGCGACACAGGGCAAAAACACCGAAAAGAAGACTGTTGCCGAGACCTTCCTGGCAGGACACGGGTCGCCGTTTGTGGCGCAGGTTTCGATGGCGAATGCGCCCAAGCTCTACCGCGCGATTCTTGACGGCCTGGAGTATCGCGGCACCATGTTCCTGCAGTGCTTTACGACGTGCCAGCCGGAACACGGCGTGCCTGACGATATGGCGCTCTTCCAGGCGCAGCGCGTGCGTGACTCACGCGGCGTGCCGGAGTTCGTATTCAACCCGAGGCTGGGCGAGAGCTACCAGGAAGCTCTGGATGTGAAGGGCAATCCGTCCATCGACCTCGATTGGTACGAAACCAAGTCGAAGGCGACCGGCGAATCGTATCGCTACACGGTGGCGCACTGGTGCACAACGGAGGCGCGCTTCAGGAACCACCTGAAAAAAATCAAGCCGGAACAGGCGGAGAAGATGATTCCGCTGGACAACATGCTGGTGCGCATCACGCAGCAGGATGTGGTCTACCGCTACTATCTGAATCCCGAGCACCGCAGCTACATTCCGGACTTCGGGGTGTACATCCAGCAGGATCAGGATGGCAAGGCGGTCTATTACGCGCTGAGCCGTCAGCTCGTGATGTTCTGCGTGGAGCGGCGCAAGGCGTGGCGCTTGCTGCAGTCGAAGGCCGGCGTCGTCAACCGTGAATATCAAGCGCAGAAGGCGATTTTGGCAGATCTGGATGCGGGCAAGATCGGGAAGGATGAGTTTTTCGCGAATGCGCACGAGATCATGGCCGAAAAGCTCGGCAAGCCGGTGCTGGCGAATGCGTAATTCAAGGACAACCGAACGCAAAGCCAAGAGCGCCAGGATTTCGATCCTGGCGTTCTGCTTTGCACCCAGAAGTTCATTCCCTCTTTGCGGTTCATGTTGCCCACGCGACGTTTTCAAATAGCATTTGTGAGCAAATATGGCCGCAAAAGCTGCTCCGACTGAATCGAAGAGGCCGTCAGCGCCACATCTCCGAATGTGCTAGTTTGGAATTATCGCCTGCAATTCCCCAGTGCGATCCCAATGTCACCAAAGCATGAAACACCGCTGGCAAGACAGATTGCGTCTGACATAACGATCTGGCTCGTCTCGACATTTGCGGGGCTTTCGGTCTTTAGCCTGGCTATTCTGCTTCAATGGTTGATTTACGATGATTGGCTGCATGACCGGGGACCGCTGCGCGTGGTCGGCAGCTTTCTGGCGGGAGTGCTGATGTTTGCCAGCGCGTGGCGATGGCAGTCCGTGGTGCGCCGGCGCAAACTCGAGATGTTGCGCCGCTTTGAGACGATCAAATGGATGACGGACCGCATTCGGAATTCTCTGCAAGCTATCGAATGCCTGACTTTCGCCGCCAGCCCTCAGGCAACAGAGCCGGTACGCAACGCAGTGGATGTAATCGAGGATGTGCTCGACGAAGTACTCGCGGAGCACCGCCCGGCGGAAGAGGACAATCGTCCTGAATCGCGCCGGGTTGAGCAGTCGTAGGCCAGGGCCAGGCGGAACCTTGGCCATTTGCTCCCGTGCGGCATAAGAGTAGAAGAGCTTCAGAAACAGGCGCGCAGAAGATAAGTTCTAGTCATCGGTGCACAACACGTCATAGTCGGCGTTGATTGAAACTTTCTTTACGGCCGCAGGCAGCTTGGGCAGTTGCACTGTCTGTTCGACAGTGGTTGCGCCGTGGATCGTGACGGAGCCGATGCGGATCGAATGTCCGTCAGCCAGCTCAAGGTAGACGGGCACAAGGTTCTTGAAGTTGGCGCCCACACCAGACTGCGTCAGCTTGAAATGCAGTTTCACTCCATCGCCGCTCGAAGTTACGTCACCCTCGAAGTGATAAGCCGGAAGATCGGTTCCATAGACATACTGGTTAAAGAACCAGTCCATCTTGTGATTGCGGTCCAGGTCCATTGCGGGGCTCATATGCTTTTCCACGATAGCCTTGAAGTCCTCGGTGGTGGCGGGCTGCAAGCGATAGGTCGAGACAAAGTCGTGCATGGTTTCGGCGAAGAGCTGATCGCCTTCCTTGGGAGTCCACAGCATCATCTGGAGCATATGGAGGATGTACGCGCCTTTGGGATAGACCAGGCTTTCATATACGTTGAAGCCGGTTCGTTGCGTGCTGAGGCGGAAGCCCATCGTGACGGGGCCGACGTCGTTGGGACGGAAGCCCATGGAGTTCTTCTCGGTGATCAGCTTGCGTTGTTCCTTCCAGAATTCGAGATAATCATTCGGTTTGGGGCGCGTTAGAAGCAGAAAGATGGATGCGGACTCGTTGGCAAATCCTTCACTCATCCACTGGTCACTGTAGCTTCGAAAGCCTACCGTCTGGCCCCACCACTGGTGCGCGACTTCGTGCGGGGTGACCATCTTCCAATACATGTCTTCCGGGTGAAGGCCGAGGACGTGCTGCTGCGTCTGGTCGAGGAATCCGCAGATGGGCAGGTAAACGAGCATCGGCCAGCTTTGCCCGTAGTTGCAGGCAAACTGCTGCGTGATGGCCACATGGTTGAATGGGAGCGGGCCAAATAGGTTGGTGTAAATCTGCACGGCGGCCTGCGCCTCGCTCAGTTGCATGGGGAGCATCGGCAGAGTATGGAGCTCTCCGATGGCGCCTCCCGGCACGATGAAGCCGGCGTTCGCGTTCGGCGTGTCCGGACCGTTGACCGCCTCAGAAATAGCCTTGAACATATCCGGAGGATTTGTATTTGCATAGGCATCCAGAGTAAGGCTGCCACCTGTCTTGTATGCCACCGATCCTTCTTTCATGGCGAACTCGCCCAGGTTGAAGCCGGCAACCTGCATGGGCACGTCGGTCTTCCACTCTGATGTGGTGACGTGGCCGTCGGTATTCTCGCTGAGCTTGGTACCGGTGGCGATGAGCTGAAGGCCTTTGGGAACGTGAAAGAGCATGTGATAGGTGGCGTAGCTTCCCGGGCCCTGCGAGGCGTTGGGATACCAGCTTTCGCGGGCGACGGGGTAGTAGTTGGCATTGCCCTCGTTCTGGACCACATCCTTGCCGCCGTAACTGATCTTGATCGTCGCGGTTTCGCCCTGGTGGAGCGGGGCCGGGAGGACTACGCCGAAATCGGGATCGTCGTCCTTCTTTTCCTGCACAAAATCGAGCGCATCGCCTTTTTCCGTTTCCACCTTGCTCACGCGGAGAGTTGGATAGAGATTGAGCGGGACAACGACGAGGCCGTCCTGCTCCGCGTGGATCTGAACGGTGGCAATGCCGGTGAGGAATCCGCCTTTTTCGATCGACGTTTCGAGGTCTTCATGCGGGATGCTGTACGCGGCATTGTGCTCGTTGCCGTTGGGCCAATTGTTCACGTATTCGTCAGCGCGATGGAAGGCGAGCGGATAAGTTTCACCCCAGTCGTTCCAGTTGATCAGTGCGACTTCTTCGGGAGCTACATTTTCAACTCCGTGCGGGTCATATTCGAAGAGCAGGTGAGGATTCTTCTTTCCGTGCACAGCAGCCAGGAAGAACTGGCCGGGCGTCGGGCTGAGCACATCTTCAAATAAGCGCAGATCGAAGTTGTCGTGCAACTGATGGCGTGCGAACTCCTGCAGATTCTGAGCGGCTCGCGCGAAGGCTGCATCCGCATCGCCCTTGCCGGCAGATGCTTTCTGCAGCTCGGCCGCTGTTGAATCTGTGAAACGCAAGACGGCCTGCTCAAAATCCTCGTCGAAGACTTCAGATTGCATCATGACGGACAGATTGTGCCGTTCTTCGGCTGTCGGAGGAGTGATGTGCAGATGGCCCTCGCCCCTGAACACCGCTCCCGTGATCTTGCCGTTCACCTGGCCATAGAACGCGAAACTGCCCGAGTGAAAAGTAAAGGTTGCGGCGTCGCGTTTGAGCTCAAGGTCCTTGACGGTAATCACATCACCGCCGGGCATCAACCCGCGTAACTGTTGGTAAATGGCATTGGGATCAGGGCCATGCTGCGCCCAGGCCGTGCCAGGAAAAGCTGTAACGACGAGGAACAAGGCAAGAGTGACAAAACGCAAGAGAGATGACATGGGAGGCCCCGGAGGCGAGATTATCTTGTGGGACCACTATAGAGCAGATTCGCAGTCTGCGCCGCAGTATTTTGGGTGCGAAGGATCTTGAAACCCGGCGGGGGGATCAGTTCTTGAATGGCGCGTCAGTTACCCTTCGTCCAATGCACATCACCGGTTACGGCATTCGTTAGCCAGCGCGGCTTCTGTGTGTTCAGATCTACGACCAGCAACGAATTGTTCTCATGCGGTCCATTCTGATTGTCGATCTCGCCGTGCCACTCGACCAGAAAGAGTTGTCTTCCATCCGGTGAGACTGACAGGAAGGTCAGATTCTTATGATCATCTCCGGTGAGCTTTACTCTGTTCTTTCCATCGAGGTCCACTCGGTAGACCCCTTTTCCTGACTTGCTTTCCTCCATGTAGATGATCGACTGACCGTCGTTTGACCAGTTCGCCGCCGGAAACGAGGCAGCCGTTTCGATGACAAGCCGTTCATGTTTCCCGTCTGCATCCGAGACCCAAATTGAAGCAAAAGCATGGCTTGTTTCGGGCGCGCGCAGGAATACGAGTTGTTTGCCATCGGGCGACCAGCGAGGCAGCCGCCCGATTCCAATCGGAACGACCGTTCTCAATTTGAAATCGAGCACAAAAACGGATTCGCTTTTGTCGGTGTCGGCGCTGAATGCGATTTTCATCCCGGTCGGCGACCACGCGGGATCGCAGGGCGATCCTGCCATGTCAGTGAGCTGTCTTGGAACGCTTCCATCAGCCTTCATGATCCAGATTTGCGTTTTGAACTTACCGGGAAGGAATCCGCAATACGCGATCATGCCACCATCCGGGGATAAGGCAGGCGCTTCTCCCTGTCCGATCTTCAGTGGCCGAAAAGCTGGCGCATTGAAAATGAACAAGTCGTTTTGCGGATGATAGAAGTGCGGGTCGATCACAGCGGTCTTCATCCCATTCAATCCAAGGTCCGATGGATTCCCTCTTACCTTGCCGTACTCTGCCACGTATTTGTCGATCGTCCACGATTGCGAAGTAGCCACAGGCTGCGCAATGCAGAAGTTGTTGCAGGCAAATGCACTCAGGACCACAAGAATCGCGATTGCCAATGAAGATTTAAGCATGGCCGGGATTATGCGCTGCGCGGCAGGAGTTTTCAATCATCGATCGTGTTTGCAAGTGATCCAGATCACGACGCGAAGCTGGCGGCAGAAGCGTCAGGCTTATTTGAACTAGCTTGATTCGGGCAATCGCCTAAACGGCATAAAGATCGACGTACTCGTCGACAGGCATCGATTCGAGCCGCTCGCGATCGAGCGATATGTCGAGGATGCGTTGCTGCTGCGCCTCGGGGAAGCGCCGGCGCAGATTGGTCTTGAATTTCTCCACCAGCAGCGGCATGCCTTCGTCACGGCGGCGGCGATGGCCGATGGGATATTCGACGGTTTCCTCGAGAACCGCTCCGTCGTCCAGCTCCATCACCAGCCGGCTGGCGATGGAACGCTTCTCGGGGTCGTGGTAGTCGGCGGTGAAACGCGGCTCTTCAACGCATGTGACCCTGGCGCGGAGAGCGTCGATGCGCTGGGCGACATCCGGATCGAGCGCGAAAGAATCTTCATAGTCGGCGGCGGTGAGCCGGCCAAAGAGCAGTGGAATGGCAACCATGTACTGCACGCAGTGGTCGCGGTCGGCGGGGTTGGCGAGAGGACCTTTCTTGTCGATGATGCGCAGGCAGGCTTCATGAGTATAGATGGTGATCCTGTTGATGGCTTGCGGTGAACGACGGCGCTGGTTAAGCTGGCCCCGCAATTTCATCGCCGCCTCCACAGCGGTTTGCGCGTGAAACTCGGCCGGATAGCTGATTTTGAAAAGCACGTTCTCCATGACGTAGGAGCCATAAGGCCGCTGGAACCTGAACGGCTGGCCGCGGAAAGAGACGTCGTAAAAGCCCCAGGTCTTTGCAGTAAGTGCAGTGGGATAACCCATTTCGCCGGCGCGGGCCATCAGGGCGAGGCGCACACCGCGGCTGGTGGCGTCGCCTGCTGCCCAGCTTTTGCGCGATCCGGTGTTGGGCGCGTGGCGATAAGTGCGCAAGCTCTGGCCGTCAACCCACGCGAGCGAAAGCGCGTTAATGGTCTGGTTGCGCGTGAGGCCGAGCAACTGGCTGACGACGGCCGCGGTGGCGACTTTGACAAGAACCACGTGATCGAGGCCGACCTTGTTGAACGAGTTTTCGAGCGCGAGACAGCCTTGAATCTCGTGCGCCTTGATCATGGCCATGAGAACATCTCGGATCTTGACCGAAGGACTGCCCGCCGCAGGCGCGGAGCGCGAGAGCCAGTCGGCTACGGCGAGGATACCGCCGAGATTGTCAGAAGGGTGGCCCCACTCGGCGGCGAGCCAGGTGTCGTTGAAGTCGAGCCAGCGGATCATGGCGCCGATGTTGAATGCAGCCTCCACAGGATCGAGCTGGAAATTCGTGCCGGGAACGCGCGCGCCGTTTGGAACAACAGTGCCGGGCACGATGGGGCCGAGCAGCTTCGTGCAGGCAGGGTACTCCAGCGCTTCAAGGCCGCAGCCGAGCGTGTCGATGAGGCAATGCTGCGCGGTGGTGTAGGCAAGATCGCTTTCGATTTTGTAGCTGAGCGCGTAATCGGCGATGTCGGTGAGGACCTGGTCGGGGGCTGGGCGTTCATTGCTGATTGGCGAGGACAAGCAATCTCCTGCATCTCAAATCATGAGCGTTCCAGAATCGGCACAAACCTTAGATTCTCGGGTCCAGTATAGACAGCCGACGGCCGAATAAGCTTACCGCCCTCTCGCTGCTCGATGACGTGCGCGCACCAGCCGGCGGTTCGCGCCATGACGAAGATGGGCGTGAAAAGATCGACGGGGATGCCCATCAGGTGATAGGCCACGGCCGAGAACCAGTCGAGATTGGGGAACATGTGCTTGGCGTCGTGCATGGTGCTCTCGATGCGCTCGGCAATGTCGAAGAGGCGTTTGCCGTCCGCGTCCATGGCCAGGGCGCGCGCCTGTTCCTTGATGAAATGGCTGCGCGGATCGCTGACTGTGTAGACGGGGTGGCCGAATCCGATAATCACCTCGTGGCTGGCGATGCGGCGGCGGATGTCGGCCTCAGCTTCGCCGGGCGAAGCGTAGCGTTGCTGGATTTCGAGGGCGACTTCGTTCGCGCCGCCGTGCTTGCGTCCCTTGAGAGCGCCGATAGCTCCGGCGACGCAGGAGTAAATGTCGGAGCCCGTTCCCGCGATGACGCGCGCGGTGAAAGTGGACGCGTTGAATTCATGCTCGGCATAAAGAATGAGCGAGACGTGCATGGCGTGGACCCATTCGGGGCTGGCCGGCTCGCCGTGCAGCAAGTGCAGGAAATGTGCGGCGAGCGAATCAGTGTCGGCGTCCGTCGCAATGCGCTTGCCATTGCGCGCGAACTGGTGCCAGTAGAGAAGCATCGAAGGCAGTGCCGCCAGAAGCCCGTCGGCAATGTCGCGCGCTTCGGCTGGGTTATGGTCCTCAGGTTCGGGCCGCAGGCATCCCAGCACGGAGACGCCGGTGCGCAGAACGTCCATGGGATGCGCGTGCGAGGGAAGCTGCTCGAGCGCATGCTTCAGCTCCTGTGGCAATCCGCGCCGGGAGAGCAGCCTTTTGCGGTAGGCGGCGAGTTCGGCGGTGTTCGGCAGTTTGCCGTGCACGAGCAGGTGGGCGATCTCAATGAATTCGCAGTTGGCGGCGAGGTCGGCGATATCGTAGCCGCGATAGTGCAGGTCGTTGCCGCTGCGGCCCACGGTGCAGATGGCGGTTTCGCCCGCAGGCGTGCCCGACAAGGCAACAGACTTTTTGGGTTTGAAAGCGGCAGGCGCTTCCTGAACGCTCATGAATCGACCTCCAGCGAGCTTTAAGCTAACGAATCAAAGCTGGGAATGTCTACTTTACCTTTTTGTCCCACCTGCTCCCAGTCCTGCTTTCTTGTTCCCATGCTCCCTCGTTCCTTTGTTCCCTGTTTCTTGCGAACAGCTCGTCGAGCTTCTGCTCGTAGGCATGGTAGTCGAGGTAGCGGTAGAGATCGTCGCGCGATTGCATCATTGGCAAGACGTTCTTTTGTGTTCCTTCGGTGCGAATCGTTTCGTAGACCTTGAGCGCCGCGGCATTCATGGCGCGATAGGCGGCGCAGCAATAGAGAATGATGTCGACACCGGCCTGAGCCAGTTCGTCACGCGCAAAGAGCGGGGTCTTGCCGAACTCGGTAATGTTGGCAAGAATGGGCACGCCGAGGGCCTTACGGAATGCGGTGTACATCGAAAGCTCGGTCACAGATTCGGCGAATATCATGCCGGCGCCTGCGGCCACATAGGCCTGGGCGCGCTGGATGGCGAGGTCGAGCCCCTCGCTGGTAAGCGCGTCGGTGCGCGCCATAATCACGAAATTGGGATCGGTGCGCGCATCCACTGCAGCTTTGATGCGGTCAGCCATCTCTTCTGCGGGAACGAGTTCCTTGCCCGGCCGATGGCCGCAGCGCTTGGCGCTCACCTGGTCCTCGATATGTACCGCGGCCGCGCCGGCTTTGATCATCTGCCGGATGGTGCGCGCAATATTGAATGCGCCGCCCCAGCCCGTATCGATGTCAACAAGTAACGGCAGCGAGCTGGCGTCGGTGATGCGGCGAACGTCGATGAGCACGTCTTCCATCGTGCTGATGCCGAGGTCGGGTACGCCGAGGGAATTGGCGGCGACTCCTCCGCCGGAGAGATAAATGGCGCGAAAACCTGTGGCCTGGGCCAGTCGAGCCGCGTAAGCATTGATGGCGCCCACCACTTGCAGCGGTTTTTCGGCCGCGAGCGCCGCGCGAAAACGCGCGCCGGGCGATTCGGGACTGCCAGCTTGCGCCATGCCACTTCCTCTGGCGCATCATAGCAGGGTTTTCACAGGGTTTTCGCGGGGACACCTTCCGCGCAGCAGGCGCGGGGTGCGACAATCATCGCGTCGGGGCCGTCCCCCGGAAGGAATAAGGCTCCGCCTGGAGGAACAGCATCAATATGAAACGTGCTTTTGTGTGTATGGGCCTTCTGCTTGCGACCACAGTGCTGCTGGCGCAGCCCAAGAAACCGCCCGCCAGCCCACCGGCGACCGAATCGGCTACGATCGGCGGCAAGTCGATCACGATCACGTACAGTTCGCCACGGGTGAAGGGCCGCGAGGGCCACATCTTCAACAGCGATGGCCTCATCAGCCACGATCCCCATTACCCCGTATGGCGCGCGGGCGCCAATGCGGCGACAACGCTGAAGACCGACGGCGATTTGACGATCGGCGATCTGAAAGTTCCCGCCGGCACCTACACGCTGTTTGTCGATATCTCCGACCCGTCGCACTGGACTCTGATTGTGAGCAAGAAGACCGGCGAATGGGGACTTGCGTATGACAAGACGGAGGATCTGGGCCAGACGAAAATGGCCATGTCGAAACCTCCGTCGATGGTCGAGGATTTGAAATACACGCTCACCGATAATGGCGGCGGCAAAGGCTCGCTGACTCTGGCGTGGGAAGATGTGAGCGCCTCAGTGCCGATTGAGGCACGCTGATTCGGGTGAGGCTGGGGCAGGCAACGGCAGGCGGCGAAGGGCGGCGATCTGCGCAGGATCTGCCGCCCTGCCGGTACAATGAAAGTGTGAGCAATTTCTTGCCAAGGGGTTGAAAAGCCTTGCCGTTGTATCCGTATCGCTGCACGCAGTGCGGCCACCGCTTTGAAAAAATCCAACGCTTCAAAGACAAGCCGGAAAAGGTGTGTCCCAAGTGCGGAGGCGCTCTGGAGCGCATTATGACCGCGCCGGGACTGCAATTCAAAGGCGCCGGCTGGTATGTGAACGACTACGCTTCGAAGGCCAGCTCATCGACTGCCGATGGAGCTTCGGCTGAAACGAAACCGGCCAAGGAGAGCAAGACCGAGACGAAGGCCGAATCAAAATCTGCGCCCGCAAGCACCACAAGCACCGCAGGCAGCAACAGCGCGGTCAGCTCCAGCTCAAGCTCCAGCTCGACAACCAGTGCCAAGAAGGACTGATCGCGCACTTTGCCGCGACCTGACAGCACGTACTTCGCCTGCGGAGTAGATAATGGAGTCCAGAATTCCAGGATTCCACCATGCAGTCTGAACGTTCGCAAGAGACTCCGCCCCACCAGGTGAGCGCACACTCTGCGCACTCCCCGGCAAACAAAGGTCTGTTCCGCGCCCTCGGGATACTCGCCGCGTTGTCGTTCATCGCAGGTTTAGCCGCCACGTTCATGCATGGACGACCCGACCTCGCAGTTGCGCTGCGCTGGGCCGGCATCGGCATCTTTATTCCCGCCGCCGTCCATCGGCGGTCGCTGCTGGTCTGGACATTCTTCGCCATGCTGGCCGGAGCTGAGCTTGGCCTGGACGCGCCGCACGTTGCCGGGCAATCCCGCTTTCTCGCCGACATCTTTCTGCGCCTGATTCGTATGATTGTGGCGCCGCTGATCTTTGGCGGACTAGTTACAGGCATTGCCGGGCACGGCGAGTTGCGGAGCCTGGGTCGCGTCGCGTTGAAGGCAGTCATCTTTTTTGAAGTGGTGACAACGCTGGGCATTTTTATCGGTGCGATTGCCATTAACTTGTCAGGCGCGGGTTGGGCCGTGTCATTGCCCGGAGGTGCGCAGATTGCGGCGGAGCCGGCGCGTGCGCCCGGCTGGCAGGATGTGGTGCTCAATGTATTTCCTGAAAACATTGCGCAGGCCGTCGCGCAGAACCAGATTCTCCAAGTGGCGGTGTTCTCAATCCTCTTCGGGGTCGCGCTGGCGATGCTGCCGGAGGCGCGTCGCGCGCCGCTGGTCAGCGTTTTGCAGTCCCTGACCGACGTGATGTTTCGCGTCACGCGCATCGTGATGTACATGGCGCCGGTGGCGGCAGGGGCGGCGCTGGCCTATACCGTCAGCAGCATGGGACTGGCTACGCTGCTGCCGCTGGTGAAGCTCGTGGCCACCTACTACGCGGGCCTCGGCGCATTCGTATTGCTGGTTTTTTTGCCGGCGTTGCTGATCGCGCGAATTCCGCTGCGGCGGTTCTGCTCGGCGATTGCAGAGCCGGCGGCCATCGGATTTGCCACGACAACTTCGGAGGCCGCGCTGCCGCTGGCAATGGAGAGGATGGAGGAATTCGGGGTGCCGGGTTGGATCGTGTCGTTCGTCATCCCAACCGGCTACAGCTTCAACATGACTGGATCGAGCCTCTACCTCTCCATGGCGGCCATCTTCGCGGCGCAGGCTGCCGGCATTCACCTGACGGTGGGCGAGCAGCTGGTGATGGTGTTCGCGCTGATGCTCACAAGCAAGGGCGTGGCCGGAGTGCCGCGCTCGGTGCTCGTAATCCTGATGGGAACCGCAGCTTCGTTCCACATCCCGACCACGGCGATCATGGTCATTCTGGGTGTGGACACGCTGATGGATATGGGCCGCACGGCGATGAATGTGATCGGCAACTGCATGGCCAGCGTGGTGGTGGCCCGGTGGGAAGGCGAACTGGAGGGAGCGGGCACCAGGGACCTGCGAGCGCGCATCTCCGCACCACATCTCGATCGTTGAGATAATGAGTGCATGTCTTTGGTCGACCCCATTCCGTCCAAGGTGAAGAACGCCGATGTGGCTGCGCTGGAGTGGGAGCCACTGCTGGCGCTGGTTGCCGGGTTTGTGTCGTCACCGGTCGGGCGCGAAGCGATCCTGGTGCTGCACCCTTCAATGGATGAGGAGTGGATCGGCAGGCAGCATCTGCTAGTGGGGGAAGTGCGGCTGCTGCTCGAGGAGCAGGTGTCGATTCCGCTGGGAGGGCTCTTCGATCCGACGCAACTGGCGGCAAAGGCGCAGATTGCCGGAGCGGCGCTTGAAGCGGCAGAGTTGCAGGCTGTGGCGCGGCTGGCCAATGATGTGGCGTCGTGGCAGGCATTGTTGCGCGAACCGCCGGCAAGATTGGCCGGAAAGCTGCCGGGACTCTCGGGGCTTTCATCGGCGTTGACGGCGAGCCTGCGGCCGCTGGCAGAGACGATTGAGCGGAAGATCCAGCCGGACGGGTCGCTGGCCGATGATGCTTCGCCGGAACTGCGCCGCATCCGCCGCGAGCAGGAGCGCCAGCAGAGGGTGATCGAAGAGAGCCTGCGCGCGGCGCTCCGCAAACTGTCGGGTGAAGGCGCCACGCAGGACGATGTGATCACGATTCGCGGCGAGCGGTTCGTAATCCCGGTGCGCTCCGAGCTCAAGCGCCGCGTGACGGGCGTGATTCACGGGGCGAGCTCTTCAGGGCAAACGGTCTATGTAGAGCCACTGGAGACGATCGAGCAGAACAACGAGCTGGTGCGGCTGATCGAGGAAGAGCAGGAGGAGATTCACCGCATCTTTGTGGCGCTCACGCGGCAAGTCGCGGGTTACGCGCACAGCCTTGTGGAGGGCGCGCACGTGCTGGCGCTGGTGGACAGCCTGCTGGCGCGGGCCAGGTTTGCGCGCATGTTCACGTGCGTGGCGCCAATGTGCGGGGCAGAGCGACTGCAGCTCGAAGGCGCGCGACATCCGCTGCTGGAGAAGCGGCTGCGCGAGACGGGAGGGCAGGTCGTGCCTCTGGTGCTGGAGCTGACGGCGGAAGAACGCCAACTGATCATCAGCGGACCGAATACGGGCGGCAAGACGGTGGCGCTGAAGACGGTGGCGCTGCTGGCGATGATGGCGCAGGCGGGAATTCCGGTACCTGCCGCGCGTGCCGACTTTCCCCTGTTCACAGGGTTCCTGGCTGATATCGGCGATGCACAGTCGATCGAGGCAGCGCTGTCAACGTTCTCAGCGCACATCACGAATCTCGATCGGCTGTCGCAGTTGGCAGATGCAAGGTCGCTGGTACTGCTCGATGAGCTTGGCTCGGCGACCGATCCGGAAGAGGGCGCGGCGCTGGCGGTTGCTGTGGCTGCATACTTTCTCGCGGCCGGCGCGTGGACGTTGATCTCGACGCATCACACCTCGCTGAAGGTGTACGCGGCGAACACGGCAGGCGTGCGCAACGCCGCGGCGGGCGTGGATGAGAAGACGCTGGCGCCGAACTACCAGTTTCATCTTGGCGTGCCGGGCGCATCGGCTGGCATTCAGACGGCGGAGCGGCTGGGGCTGAATGCGGCGATCATCAAGGCCGCACGCGAGCGGCTGGGCTCGCAGCAGGCCGACATCGCGCGCTTTCTGGACAAGCTGCACAAGGATCTGGCGGATCTTGAAGTGGAACGCAAAGCTGCGCGCGAACAGCAGTATGCGCTGAACCAGGAGCGCAAGAGGCTGGAACGCGAGGGCGATGTGGAAGTGCGCAACCGCGTACGCGAGCTTGAGGCGAAGCTGGCGTCGCTGATGAAGGAGTTCGAGTTCCAGATGCGCGAGAATGTGCGCGCGGTGGAAGATCGCGTGGCGCAGCAGAAATTGTCGAAAGAGGCGGAGCGGCGCATTCAAAGGCTGCGGCGCGAATTTCAGGAGAGCTTCAACCAGACGGTCGTGGCGCATCGAACGGGCGCCGACCAGGGCGATGCCGATGCGCAGCCGCACGTGCTGCGGCATGTGGCTGCCGGTGATCGCGTGCTTATCAAATCGATGGGCAAGGTCGGCGTAGTGCAGCGCGAAGTTGAGAAAGGTCTTTTTGAAGTGGCGCTGGGGCCAATCAAAATGCGAGTCAAACTCGACGATCTGGCCGAAGGTTCCGGCGCGGTTGCGGTGCAGGCCGATCGGCTGGCGGCAGCGCGGAAGCAGAAGGGTGTGCACGTGACGGTGACGAGCGCCGAAACCGGCCAGCTGAGGACCGAAATCAACCTGATCGGAAAGACGGTGGACGAAGCGACGGACGAACTCGAAAAGTATCTCGACCGGGCCTTTCTTGCCGGGCTGCCGAAGGTGCGTGTGATTCACGGGCACGGGGCCGGCATTCTGCGGCGAGGCGTGCGCGAGTATCTAAAAACCCATCCGCACGTGGCGGGGATTGAAGAGGCCCCGCAGAACGAAGGAGGCCAGGGCGCAACGCTGGTGGAGCTGAGGCAGTAAAAGCAGCTTCTAGCTCCTAGCTTCTAGCCCCTAGCTCCTTTCGCACATCTCAAGGCTTTTCTCCTGTTGGGTGCTGTTAACGAATCAGTACCCCCCACCCCCTCCCCCCTATATGATTTGCATAAATATTCTCGAATCAGTTGGTTAGAGGAACGGAATGCGTGTATATCGTTGATTCTAAAGGATAGGTGTTTGTGTGTCTCTTCCATTTCTTGCCCAATTTCCGGTGCATTTCATGCTCGGGGTCCCATATTGAGGACATCCATACCGTGATGCAACATTCTGCGGCGCTGCTTCAAATCCGCTCCCGGTCGGGCGATCGACTAGGCACGTCCTGCGAATCTGCGCCCGCCGAGGCTGCGCCCTGGAATGATTGTGCGCCGAAGGATGGATATTTTCTGCAACGCGGGGATAAAGGAGTGAGGGACGAAGGGAGCAGCAGGTCAATCATTTAGCGGACGAATGGCGCACTGTGAGATGCGAAGGGCTTGACATGAGGAGAGCGAGGGAACAAGGGAGAGAGGGGAGCAAGGGAGAGCGAGCCAGCAAGTGAGCTTACCTGTATTCGGAGGGAGCAGAGACAAAGTAGGATTCAGTGCAGAGGATCAAGAGCATGCTGAGACCGATCAGAAGGTCCGAGCGCAGGGCGGTTGCGTTTCCCAAGGTGCTGAACGTTGCGGATCTTCGGAAGATTGCTGAACGCCGCATTCCGCAGGTGGTGTTTGACTATCTGGACGGCGGCGCCGACGGCGAAGTGACTTTGAGCGAGGGGTGCAGGGCATACGACAAGGTCCTGTTCCGGCCGCGGGGCGCCAGGTTCTTTCCGCAATGCGACCTGCGCACGAGTGTGCTGGGCCTCGACCTTGAACTGCCGTTTATGCTGGGGCCGATTGGCAGCAGCCGGTTGTTTCATCCCGGAGGCGAAGTGGCGGCCGCGCACGCTGCAGGAGAAGCCGGGACCGCGTACGTCCAGTCCACTCTGTCGGGGCACAGGCTCGAGGACTCGAAGGCCGCGACGCGCGGTCCGATGTGTTATCAGCTCTATTTGATCGGCGGCCGCGAGGTGGCTGAGAAGGCGATTGAGCGCTGCCGCAAGGCGGGCATTCACGCGCTCTTTGTCACCATCGACACGGCAGTTTCGGGAATGCGCGAGCGCGACTTCCGCAACGGGATCAAGCAACTGCTGGCGCGCAACCTGTCTTCTTTGCCGCCGTTTCTCTCGCAATTTGTGACGCATCCCCGCTGGCTGGCTTCGTATTTCGCAGATGGCGGGTTGATGAATTTCCCAAACATCGTGCTGCCGAGCGGGCCGATGGGGTATGCGGACATCAGCGTGGCGCTGGAGAAGGCGGTTGTGACCTGGAGCGACCTCAAATGGATTCGCGAACAGTGGGGCGGCCCGATTGTGATCAAGGGAGTGCAGTGCGCCGACGACGCGCTGCGCGCGATTGATGAAGGCGTTGAAGGCATTGTTGTTTCAAACCACGGCGCGCGGCAGCTGGATTGCGTTTTGCCGACGGTGCGCCTTCTGCCTGAGATTGTCAAAGCCGTCAACGGGAGAGTTGAAGTGATGCTCGATGGGGGCGTGCGCCGCGGAAGCGATGTGGTGAAGGCACTGTGCCTGGGAGCAAAGGCGGTGCTGCTGGGCCGGGCGTATGCCTATGGGCTGGCCGCTGCCGGTGAGGCGGGAGTGGCGAGGGCGATCGAGATTGTGCGGGGAGATATTGTGCGCACGCTCAAGCTGCTGGGCGTAGGGTCGGTGGCGGAGTTGAATCGCTCGCAGGTGGAAGTTCCGGCGGAGTGGTGCGGTGGGCGGTGACGACGCCGGAGAGGTGAGGTTTGAGCTTTCCAACCACTGCCGCTGAAATACGAGCGCGCCGAGGGTGAGGCACCAACAGGATGACAGTGCTGAGCTGAGCGGCGTAAGCTGTGTACGAGTTTGGACCCTGTCCGAGTAAGGGGTTCACGTCGTGCCAACGAGGAATGCAGCCGCGCTGTTGCTTGGGTTTTGCCTCTGCTTCGCATTCTGCGAAGAGCCGGCATTACCCGTGCCGGGAAGCCTTACAGCACCGGTGGAAGCCGAACTCCTGAAGCCTCTCAATGTTCGTGGGCTTGCGGTCGGGGACAACGTATTTGCGCGCGTTACCCGCGAGTGGAGCGGCCTTGGCTGCAATCTCCGCAAGGGTGCAACGCTTGAGGCAGTTGTGCAGGTAGCCGAAACCCACAAGGGCCGCGCCGAATCGAAGCTGGCACTAGCTTTTACCCGGGCCCAATGCGACGGAACCGATATGAGGCCAATGGAACTGCTGCTGTCGGCTGTTGCGCAGGTTCCGGAGAACTGGGAGAACACGCCTAGCGGGCAGATGAGTGTGCCGCTGACATTCATGAATCCGATCGGGTTTGGAGCCTCGGCACCCGACACCTCCAGCAGTAGACCGGCGGCCGCTTCTGGCCGAGCGCCGGCGGGCTCGTCAATTCCCGACAGTTATTACTCGTGGCACATGGAATTGAAGGGCATCAACCATCATTTCCCGATGAATGCCAAAGTTCACCCTGGCGAGGTGGTTGACATCAAGGGGATGACGCTGGATTTGGGAACAGGACCCAACCGGAGTTCTGTTCTTTCGGTCAAGAGGTCGGATGTGAGGCTCGACCAGTACACGCAGTTACTGCTTGTGCCATCCACTCTGGCTTTTGGGCGTTCGGGAGAGCCGTTGCGGTTGGCGCCTGGCTCGACGGGGTTAGACGATCAGGGGCATGGACGTACAGATCCGCCCGTGCTGACGGCCACAAATGACCTTGAGATATGCGCGCCGCCCGGCTGCGCGGTCGATCTTCCCGTTACGAGCGACGAGTTGCAGGGACCAAGTCCGACATCCATTGAAGTTCGGCCGCTCGGTTACACGCCGCGCGCTCATGCAAATCTAAGCGATTTCACTGATGAGGAAGCCGTGGCCTGGCTCGGGCCGCAACAATTGCTGTTTGCATTCAACACGCATCGCCTCATTTCGCGCGAAGGCATCGCAAACTGGCGGGCGACCCATCGCATAATTCGCGCGGTCGTGCTCGATGTGCAAAGCCGCACAGTTGCGCGGGTGGTGGATTGGGAAGTGATGGATTCGAACCGTTTTCTTTGGCCGCTCCCCGGGGGCCGGGTGCTGGTTCACGTGGGCAATGAGTTACGCGTCTACAAGGCAGGGTTGGAGCTGGAGCAGACACTTCCGCTGGCGGGGCCGCTGCAGTTCATCTGTATGGCGCCGAACAGGGAGGTGATGGCCGTGGCCACGCTGCACGAGCGCCATTCGCCTGAACTTCACGCCAAGCTTCGCGACGATCTTGGCGCAGAGCCGGAGGAGGATGCCGATGTTGCAATCCTCAACGGGAAGTTCAGCACCATTGCGCAGACGAGTACGGTTACAGGGATCGAACCGCCGACGCTTTTAAACGAGGGCCAGGTTACTCTCTTCGCTCAACCCAACGATCATTACCGGCTCGGGCTCAGCAGTTGGAATGGTAAATTGTCTACGCTTGCGCGCTTTGAATCGTCGTGCAGGCCCGAGCTCTCAAGCATGGCCCCGGATCTTTTATTCCTCGTTACCTGCGGCACGGCTACCGGCCGGCTTGAATACCGCTTGCTTAGCAGCGAAGGCAGACTGCTTATGCACGGCGAGGCGAACCAATTCGTCGCGGGCGAAGAAGCGGCGGGATCTGAATCGAATGAACTGTTTGCCATTAAGGCGGTCCACGCGGACCAGGAGTTTACTCCCGGCATGGACTTCAAGGGAGCCGACATGGCTTTCGAGGAGTTCCGGGTTTATCGGACTGCGGGTGGCAAACGGGTGCTTGCGGTCCGCGTGAAAGAACCGACGACGAGCCGAGGAAGCTACGCGATCTCTCCCGACGGTTCCTGGCTGGCGGTTCTGTCGACGAAGCAAATCCAATTGTTCACGCTGCGTGGCGAACGCTGAATCGGGGCGAGAGCAGGTCCGTCGGTTGCGCTGAGTTTAGGTTTGCGGCCGCTGCCGGCGAGGCGGGTGTGGCGAGGGCAATCGAACTCGTGCGGCGAAATATCGTGCGCACGCTCAAGCTGCTGGGCGTGGAGTCGGTGGCGGAATTGGATCGCTCGCACGTAGAAGTGCCGGCGGAGTGGTGCGGTGGGCGGTGATGCCCTGCTGCATGCGAATTCCCAGGGCAGGCCTTTAGAGCAGTTTCAGAGATACTATGTCCGGTCAATATGATCGCTAAGGTCGTCGCTCCCTGTTGGTCACGCCGACTTGGGAGCCTTGAATGCGGATACACCATCTCTGAAACTGCTTTAGACTTTTCGCAGCGCGCGGGGCAAAGATTGCGGCGGCGCAGAAGGCTCCGATCAATCCTCATGCTCCAACCCCTGGCTCACGCGAAACACATGGCCATCGGGATGGCGGAGATGCATCTCGCGGACGTCCCAGGGCATGTCCGCAGGCGGAAACGTGACTTCGAGCCCGGCGGCGACGCAGTGCTGGTGCATCTCATCCACGGCGTCGACCCAGACCGACATCCAGACGCCCTGGTCCGCCTGCTCGTCTCCTTCACGCTGGAATGTGGTCGTGTTGGCGCCGCGCCCGCGGCCTCCCTGTGCGCCCTGGCAAAGAAAAATGCTGGCCTCCTTGCCTGATCCGACAGCGCCGAAGGTGGGAGGGGTCCCCCAATCCAACAGTTTCTTCCATCCCCACTTTTCAAACCACGCGAAGGAACTGGCGAGGTCGGACACGTTCAGAATTGGAGTCAGTGCTTTGGTTTCCATCGTGGAGGAAGGATAACACTGCGCCGGCTGCGGAGACATGCTAGATTACTCAGCAACGTTCAATCTTCAATCTAAGTGAGGTTCAAATGCCTCAACGGGTCGGGGTAGCTGTCTGTACTGTTATCGCACGCCGTCATCTTCCAAAAACGTTTTTTCTGCCGACTTTGTTTGCTGCCGCGATTTTACTTTTCTGCCCGGGGCGGAGTAGCGCGCAGGCAGACGGCTCGTCGCAAGCGAATCAGGCGCCGCCTGCCGGGACGATTTCGTCGCTAGCGATTTCTCCAGAGGGCGCAGCATTGGCTCCAGGCGACGTCAAACAATTCTCGGTGACGGTGAGCGGCACGGGAAGTTACGACAAGGAGGTTGTGTGGTCGGTGAACGATGTGCCGGGAGGGAACGCGGTATTGGGCACGATCAGCGCGAGTGGATTGTATGTGACGCCTTACCCAACGCCTCAGACGGTTACCGTGAGGGCGAGGAGCAAGTGCGATCCGACGAAATCGGCCACGGCAGTGATCACTTTCGCAATGCCGCCGGTTGCGGAGGGGCCGGTGCTGACGGTGGATGCAAAATTCCCGGAACAGCCGATCAGCCCGTTGATTTACGGGATGAATGCGTACCGGTTTTCGGATCCGGGACATGAGTCGGCCGAGGTGGCCAAAGAGGTGCGCCTGACGTTGAATCGATGGGGCGGCGATGGGGTGACGCGCTACAACTACAAGCTCGATATCAGCAATCACGGCGATCACTGGTTCTACGAAAACATTCCGAACTCGAACACGCAGTATCCCGATGTGTCGGAGTTCAACACGCAGGTGATGGGCGATCGCGAGACCGGAACGAAGACCATGGGAACGCTGCCGGTAATGGGATGGGTGGCAAAAACGCGCACCATGTCCGGCAGCTATTCCGTGAAGAAGTACGGGCCGCAGCAGAAGACCGATCCGTATTGGAAGGATTTCGGCAACGGCGTAAGGCCGGATGGAACGAAAATTACGAACAACGATCCGAACGATACGTGCATGAAGGTGGATGCGAGCTGGTCGCGCGATTGGGTGAAGTACCTGGTGGGGAAGTTCGGCGACGCGGCGCACGGTGGCGTGGCGATTTATTCGCTGGACAACGAGCCGAGCTGGTGGGATTTGAATCACCGCGATGTGCATCCGCTGCCGTTTACCTACGACGAGGTGACGGAGAACGGCATCAAGGTGGCGCAGGCAGTAAAGGAGGCTGATCCGACGGCAGAGGTAAGCGGGCCGGTGATGGACAACTGGTACATGTATTTCTACTCGCAGCGGGATCTTGAGACGGTGAAGTTCAGCGGGCAGAATGTTACGTTCGACTTTTCGGATCGCACATCGCATGGGAATCTGCCGTTCATCGAGCACTACCTGAGGACATTCAAAGCGGCGCAGGACGCGGACCCGAAACATACGCGGCTACTCGACTACCTGGATCTGCACACTTATTTCGCGGCAGACGACGCGGGATTGAAACCTGCAGGGACGAGCGCGGACCAGAGGGCGGTGCTTGACTCGACGCGGGTGTTCTGGGACCCAACGTATACGGATGCGAGAATGCACGACCCGAATAACTATGCCGCATTGGTTGCGCCGATGATGATCCGTCGGATGAAAGAGTGGGTCGCGGCGGATTATCCGGGAACCAAGACGGCGATCACGGAATACAACTGGGGCGGGCAGGAGCATATCAGCGGGGCAGTGGCGCAGGCGGACATCCTGGGAATCTTCGGGCGCGAGGGGCTGGATATGGGAGCCCTGTGGGGCGCTCCGGAACTGAATTCACCGGCGATGTTCGCGTTCAAAATGTTTCGGAACTACGACGATGCCGGCGGCGAGTTTGGCGACTCGAGCATCGTGGCCGGCAGCAGCGATCAAGGAAAACTGGCTGTGTATGCGGCGCTGCGCAGCAAAGATGAGATGGTGACGATCGTCGTGGTGAACAAGACATTTGGGGATTTGAAGTCGGATGTTGTGCTGGCGCACCTGAAAACGGAGAAGCACGCGAAGGTGTATCAGTACAGCGGCGCGAACCTGGTGAAGATTCGCGAATTGCCGGATGCGAAGGTGGCGCACGTGTCGAAGAAGGACAAGACGGAGGCGTTGAGGGCGCAGGTGTTCCCGGCGATGTCGATCACGCTGTTTGTGGTGAAGGCGAAGTGATTCTGCGCGGTTCAGGCGTCGAATTCAGGCAGACCCAGAGGCGGGAAAAAGCAACCGCAGATCCTTCGCTCGCGATGACGAGCTCGCTCAGGATGACATTTTCAGGTTCAGGTTTTCGTCTTCCCACCCTGAACGCAAAGTGCGCGTTCAGGATGGGGCAACCACGAGGCAATGTACTGGCGCGAAGCGCGGCTGCTCCACCGCAGACCGGGGTCCCCAGGAAACAATCTTTGCTTCCTGGGGTCGAGGTGGTTATGCCATGGCTTCGCGGCCCATGGGCTCGAAGACAAGCTGGTTCGATTTACGGTCGACGTCGATGCGGACGTGCGCGCCGTGCAGAACTTCGCCGTCGAGGATCTTCATAGCGAGCGGGTCCTGGACCATGCGCTGCAGCGCGCGCTTGAGCGGACGCGCACCGTAAGCCACATCGGAGCCAGACTTAAGGATCAACTGCCGCGCCGATTCGCTCAGCTCGAAGGAGATGGCGCGATCTTCAAGCAGGCGGCGAATGTCGTTGAGCCGCATCTCGAGGATCTGGCTGAGCTGCGCGTTGCCCAGCGGGCGGAAGATCACGATGTCGTCGACGCGGTTGAGGAACTCGGGGCGGAAGTGCTCGCGGAGGACCTTCATGACGCTTTCGCGCGCGATGTCGTAGTCGTGCTCGGTTTTCAGCACGTCGGCGGCAAGCATGGCCGCGCCCAGGTTCGACGTCATAATGAGCACCGTGTTTTTGAAATCGACGGTGCGGCCCTTGGCGTCGGTGAGGCGGCCGTCGTCCATCACCTGCAGCAGGACGTTGAAGACGTCGGGGTGCGCTTTTTCGATCTCGTCGAAAAGGATGACGGCGTATGGACGGCGTCGCACGGCCTCAGTCAACTGCCCGCCCTCGTCGTAGCCTACGTAGCCGGGAGGCGCGCCGATGAGACGAGCCACGGCGTGTTTTTCCATGTACTCGCTCATATCGATGCGCACCATAGAGTGCTCGTCGTCAAAGAGGAATTCGGCGAGCGCGCGGGCAGTTTCAGTTTTGCCGACTCCCGTGGGGCCGAGGAAGATGAACGAGCCGATGGGGCGCTTGGGGTCGCTAAGGCCGGCGCGCGAACGGCGGATGGCGCTGGCGACGACTTTGAGCGCTTCGTCCTGGCCGACCACGCGGTCGCGCAGGCGATCTTCCATCTGGACGAGTTTTTTAACTTCGCCTTCGAGCATGCGCGAGACAGGGATGCCGGTCCATTTGCTGACGATCCTGGCGATGTCTTCCTCGTCGACTTCTTCCTTGAGCATGCGCGCGACGCCGGATTTGCCCTCCTGCGCGGCGTCGAGTTTTTTGAGCTCGGCTTCGAGTTTGGGCAGTTCGCCGTACTGGATTTGCGCGGCACGGTCGAGCTGGCCCTTGCGGGTCTGCTCTTCCATTTCGAAACGCAGGGATTCGATCTTCTTCTTGAGCTCGCCGATGCGGTTGATGGCTTCGCGTTCTTTCGCCCAGCGCGCGGCGAGGGCGGTAATTTTCTCGGTGAGCTCGGTTACTTCGCGTTCGACGGCCGCAAGACGTTCTTTGCTGTTCGTGTCGGTTTCGCGTTTGAGCGCGGCACGCTCGATTTCAAGCGAAGTCCGCTCGCGCTCAAGCTGGTCGATTTCAGTCGGTTTTGAGCCGATCTGGATGGCGAGCGATGCAGCGGCTTCGTCGACGAGGTCGATGGCTTTGTCGGGAAGGAAGCGGTCGGAGATGTAGCGATGCGATAGCGTGGCGGCGGCAACGATGGCCGAGTCCTTGATGCGCACGTTGTGGTGCTGCTCGTAGCGGTCTTTCAAGCCGCGCAGGATGGCGATGGTATCTTCGACGTTGGGCTCGCCGACATAGACGATCTGAAAGCGGCGCTCGAGGGCGGCGTCTTTTTCAATGTACTTGCGGTACTCGTTGAGCGTGGTTGCGCCGATAGCACGCAGCTCACCGCGGGCGAGAGCCGGCTTGAGCATGTTGCTGGCGTCGATGGCGCCTTCGGCCGCGCCGGCACCGACGAGGGTGTGCAACTCGTCGATGAAGAGGACGATCTGGCCGTTTGACTCCTCGATCTCTTTCAGGACGGCCTTGAGGCGGTCTTCGAACTCGCCGCGATATTTTGCGCCGGCAAGCATGGAGCCGAGGTCGAGCGAGATGACGCGCTTGTCACGCAGGCTCTCGGGCACGTCGCCGGAGACGACGCGGCGGGCGAGGCCTTCGACGATGGCGGTCTTGCCGACACCGGGCTCGCCGATGAGGACGGGGTTGTTCTTGGTGCGGCGCGACAGCACCTGGATCACACGGCGAATTTCTTCGTCGCGTCCGATCACGGGGTCGAGCTTGCCGCGGCGGGCGAGGTCGGTGAGGTCCTTGGCGTATTTTTCGAGGGCCTGAAATTTGCCTTCGGGATTCTGGTCGGTGACGCGCTGCGATCCGCGCACGGCGGTGAGGGCCCTGAGGATGGCGTCCTTGGTGGCGCCAAGAGCGACCAGGGCTTCGCGCGCGGCGTCGCCTTTCTGATGCGCGATGCCGAGGAGAAGGTGTTCCGTGGAGACGTATTCGTCTTTAAAGTTGGCGGCCTCGCGGAAAGACTGCTCGAGCGTTTTGTTGAGCGCCTGGCCCAGGCCTGGCTGGGCGGATGACCCCGCCACGCGAGGCAGTTTTTCCTCGATCTGGTGCAGGTCGCTTTCGAGCCGTTCAATCGGCAGGCCGATTTTTTCAAGAACGGAAGGGACGACGCCCTCGCGGTCTTCAACGAGCGCGAGCAAAAGGTGGACGGGCTGGATTTCGGGGTTGCCGAACTCCGCCGCGTGCGCCTGCGCCTGCTGCATTGCCTGCTGCGATTTGACGGTAAGTTTTTCCCAGTTGATGGCCATGAAAGACAGCTCCTAGCTTCTAGCTGCTAGCTCCTAGCTTGATCCTTGCAGAAGCCGGCGTCCAGTTGCACTTAGAAAGATATCGGTACAGGTTGCGAATTCGCTTGAATAAAACACGAGCGCCGGGCGGATATGGTACGCACCTTCGCCCGGCGCATTCAAGTTGCCGCGGCTTCGAGCGGAAGAGCCCGTGACTTGAAGCCGGCGGCCAGAGGCCGCATTTACGCGGCCAGCGATTTGCCCACGTTGACCTTGATTTGCTTGGGCTGGGCCTCGGGTTTCTTTTTGAGCTCAAGTTTCAGCACGCCTGCGTCATACTTGGCGTCGATGCTCTCCGCATCGACAGTCGTGGGCAGGGTGAAGGCACGGTAGAAACTGCCGTAGCGGCGCTCGATGCGATGGAAGTTCTCTTCCTTCTCTTCTTTCTCGAACTTGCGCTCGCCCTTGACGGTGAGGGTATTGTTTTCCACGCTCACGTCGAGGTCCTTCTCCTGGATGCCTGGCACTTCGAGCTTGAGGATGACTTTTTTCTCATCCTCATAGATATCGACCGCGGGAATGAAACTGGCGGTGGTCAGCGCGCTCTCGCCTTCATTGAAATCGCGGAAGAGAGAGTTGACGCGGTTCTGCAGAGCAGCAACTTCACGGAAGGGGTCCCAACGAGTGATAGCCATAACGATTTCCTCCATCTGAATCCAAGATTTGTGGGTTGGGCCGGGGTATGAGTCCCAGCCACTCAACCTATCTGATGAGACTATAGCACAAATGATTCATAAAATATGAGTGTTCTACGCTAATATTTTTTCGAAATACAATAAGTCTTTATTTTTTAACGCTAAATCGTGCGCCTGAGGCGCTGAAAATGGTCAGGCTATGACCGGACCCGGTGTACAGGTGGCTTGGGGAGCATGGGCTGAGGCTGGCGAAAGGCGGGTCAGTGTCAGCACGGTGATGTCGTCTTCCTGGCCGTGGGCTTGAGCGGCGCGAGCGATAGCTTCGGCGGATTGGGTGCTGATGGCGCGAGTGCGGTCGAAGCCGAAGAGCTCGCCACGGGCGTTGCGGGCCTCGACGACGCCGTCGGTCATCAGGGTAAGCTGATCGTCGGGACCGAGGAGGAAGTTCACTTCAGGGTACTCGGCCAGATGAGAAAGGCCGAGAGGCAGGGCGGGGGCGAACTCGATTTCAGAGCCATTGCAATAGGGCGGGAGGTGGCCGGCGCTGGCGAGCGTGACCCGGCCATCCCTGGTAATGCGGACTGCGCAGCAGGTCACGAAGCCGTGGCGAAGTTCCCCGCTCAGTCCGCGATTCAGCGCGTCAAGAAATTTGCTCGGAGCGAGGTCGGGCATGGTGCGGAGCGCGCCGACGATGGCGGACACGGCCATGGCCGCGGGCAGCCCTTTACCACTGACATCGCCCACAATGGCGAGCAAGCTGCCGTCGTGGCCGGCACGCAGGTAATAGAAATCTCCGCCGACCTGGGTGGCGGGGAGGTACGCGCTTTCGACCTGAAATCCGGGCACGTGGACTGGCGGGGGCACCAGCCGCTGCTGCACCTCGCGCGCTGCGGAAAGCTCGGCTTCGGCGCGCGCCTGGTCGCGGCTGACGCGTGTGAAGCGGAAGAACATGACGACGGCGATGGCGATGAGGAAGAGCAGATTAGCCAGATCGGTGGGCTGGAACTGGAGCAGGCCGATGGAAATGAACGAATCAAGAAAGTCAAACCGGCCCCATCCCAGAACGATGGAAGTAAAGCCGAGGTCGAAAAGTCCGCCCATGATAAGCGGCAGCAGGCTGGGAAAGATGAGCCATCCGGCTTCGCGATTGCCGCGGCGATACCAGAGGACGAGCAGCGTGGTGAGGATGAAGGCGACAGGGATGGTGACTGCTGCTTCGACGAGGGAATAGACGTCGGAGGGCAAATGGCCGGTCCAGCAGAAGCCGATGAGGACGAGAGGGAGCAGCAGGACGGCCTGGTAGACGCGCATTGCGGCGTTGGGACGTTTGCCGACGAAACTGAAAGTGAATTCGATTTGGAGAATTGTGTAGACATAGATCAGCGGGTCAGAGCCGAGGATGTTGAGCGAAGTGGGAGCGACACCGGATTGTTGCAGGTTCCACAGGCCGTTGGAGGCGCCCAAAACGAAGAGATAGAGACCGAGATAGAGGTAGTCGCGGTGACTGCGCTGAAACAGAAAGAGCAAAAGCGCGCCGATGCCGGCGGCACATAAAAGGAGATTGATCGCGAGCGACGGCCAGAGAGCGTCGAGGCGTGCGGCCTGAAGCGCAGCGCGCTGGTATTCGATGGCGGCCGGCTCGCCGATGGTGGCGGAGAGAAAAAGCGGCAGTTTGTAGTCGGCGAAGTTGGCAGGCGCGTGGGTGCGCAGCGCGATGATGTAGTTGCCGCCTGGGTCGTGCAGCGTGAACACCTGTTCCGTGGGCCGGGAGACGTTAAACGCCGAGTGCAGAGCGGCGCCGGGAAGGCGGTTGCCGTTCACATAGATTTCGTAGGCGCCCTCGCTGCCTTCGAGGAGCAAAGACAGGTTGGAATGATCGGGGCCGAGAGAGATCTGCCGGCGAAACCACCGCCAGCCGGGTTGCGCCGGACCCATATTGTCGAGGTCGATGGATTCCCAGGAGAATGAATTGAAGCCGGAAGCGGCCCAGGCCGGGTTGTCGCCATCGTGTGCCGACCATTCGTGACTGAGGTCGATGAGGGCCGGTTGCTGTTGCGCAAACAAAGTGGCTCGCGCGCCGAGCAAGGCAGAGAGGAGAAACAGCGAGATGAAGTGCCATCTCCGCATGAAGAGTCGGCCCGGGCTGGGCATTAGGCTGGCGCGAGGTTAGGAGCCGAGAGGCGCGTGGTGGAGCGTTCGCCGGTGGCGAGTCGCGTGAGAGTAAGGACGGTGATGTCGTCGTCCTGGCCGAAGTTGACGGCGGTTTCAGTGGCCTGGGCTGCGCTGGGATGGGTGGCGAAGAGGGCATCGAGCCGTTCGAAGCTGAAGATCTCGCCCTTCGCGTTGCGGGCTTCGAGCAGGCCGTCAGTGTAGAGGGCGAGGTGGTCGCCTTCGGTGAGTTCGATGGATTTTTCGGAATACTGCGCGTTTTGCGCGACGCCGAGGGGCAGCGTGCCGGGCAGCGCGATTTCGCACTGGTTGACGTAGGGGGCGGGATGGCCGGCACTGGCAACGGTGCAACCGCCGGCGGGATCGAGGCGCAGCGCGAGGCAGGTAGTAAATCCGCCCTGCATGCGTCCATAGAGGCGCGCGTTCAACTCGGCCAGCATATCGGCGGGGCGAGGCGCGAATTTGGCAAGCGTGCGCGCGGCGCCCACGATGAGCGAGACGGTCATGGCAGCGCGCAGGCCTTTGCCGCTGACATCGCCGACGAGGATGAGCGTGGATCCGGCGGAATCGCCTTCGAGAGGGAGAATCTGGAAGAAGTCGCCGCCGACTTCCTGGGCGGGACGGTAGGCGCTGGTGACAGCGTAACCGGGAAGTTCGGGCAGCGATTCAGGAATGAGCACTTGCTGCAGCTCGCGCGCGCTTTGCAGCTCCTGCTCGAGTGCCGCCTGGCGGCGAGTGGACTCGCGCAGGTAGCGGTAGACGGAGTAGATGATGGCCAGCAGCAGGAAGGTGTTCAGGATGGTCTGCAGCGTGAATCCGTTGCCGTAGAGGAAGAAAACGGGGCTGCCCAGTTTGTCGCCGATGGTCCAGTGGGTAAAGCGGCTGCCCTGCGAGACGGCGATGCGGACGACGGAAAACATGCCGGAGAGGCACGCAGCGGCGGCGAGGAGCCAGCGGGAGGAATCGAGGCGCTTGCGAAGCGCCATGACAACCAGCGCTACCGGGTAGCTCTCACACAGCGTGAAGACGACGGTGAGTATTGCGTCGGCGGTTTGAAATCCGCGCGTGACGGATGGATCGCTCCAGTCAAAGAGCGTAATGAGTCCATCGAGCGAGGCGGCAGAAAAGCCAACGATGGCCAGGAGGCGGGTGAAGCGGACGATGCGGGGGCTTTCGTCGAGCTTAAGCAGATAGAGGAGCAGGAACCACAGGCTGACGTCGGCCAGGCTGAGAACAGGCTGGAGCCATCCGAGGGCGAAACTGTAAGAAAACGGCAGGCGCAGTCCGACGAGGAAAAGAGCGATGACGGGCGAGCCGCAGAAGAGAGCCATCCAGAGAAGAATGCGCTGCGAGCGGTTGCGGAACCAGGCCAGCAGGCCGAGAACGACCAGCAAGCCATAGAGCGACTCTTCGCCGAAGTAGAATTGCCGGCCGCGCAGCCATATGTAGTCGCCGTGGTCCTGGCGATCGGCGATGGCCTCAGAACTTCCGATCAGGGGCGCGAAATAGAGGCCGCCGAGCTGGTCAGAGTCGAAGGAAGTAAGAGGCCCTTTCCATACGCGCAGGGCAAGGACGCCGTCGCGCACCGGTCCCAGTCCGAAGGTCTGCGACGGTTGCGAGTACGGATAGGAAGGGTGAGGCGGCATAGTGCCGTAGTGGCCGACGAGCCGGCCGTTCCAGTAAATCTCGTAGGCGTCGTCGATGCGGCGAATGAGCAGAGCGAAATCGGACGAGGCGCCCGGTGCGGGAGCGATGTGGACGTGTTTGCGGTACCAGGCGTAGCCGGTGTATGCGGGATGGCCTTGCGCGCCCCAGGGCGCGTTGGGACTTAGCTGCTCCCAGCCGTCCGTTCCGGTCGCGTCGGGGGCTTGCGGCGTGGCCCAGGCAGGGTTGTCGCCGATGTGGAATTGCCATGGGCCATCGAGCGGCGCGGCGCCTTTGCCCAGGCCGTCAATGTTGAGGACAGCGGGAGCGGAACGCGCGGCATTCTGTGACAGGACGGCGGAGGGGAGGACGAGCAGCAGTCCCGCAAGGATAGCGAGGCAGCGGGGAAGCATGAAAAGAGAATACGCTGCCGCGTTTGGAATGCGATAGAGATTTTTAAGAAAAAGGGCGGCGGAGGCTGCCGTCGGTGTTCGATGGACGAACTCGGCGCGCACGATCGATGAGAGGCATCGAATACAATCCGCTTCATGCACCTTACCGCATTTGCGGCGCATGTTGACTGGCGTTTTGTCTGGCTGGTGGTGGCGGCGTTCATTGCGGGGGCCATCAACGCGGTGGCGGGCGGGGGCTCGTTTTTGTCGTTCCCGGCGCTGCTGGGGATGCAGATTTTGCCGGTGCAGGCCAATGCGACGAACACCGTGGCAATCTGGCCGGGGCAGTTGACTTCGATCGCCGCCTATCGCAACGACGTGCGCCGGAACGTGCGGTCGGCGTGGCTGATGGGAGTGGCGGGACTGCTGGGTGGTACGGCGGGTGCAGTGGTGCTGTTGAGCACACCGCAGCGGACTTTCATGCGCCTGGTGCCGTGGCTGTTGCTGGGCGCGGCGACAATTTTCGCGGTGAGCGGGCCGGTTTCGCGTGCGCTGGAGCGACTGAAGATCAAGCGCCGTCAGGATGCAATGGCGGGCCACGTTCATCTGCCGCGGCTGGTTCCGCTGTTCTTCGTCACCATCGCCGTGAGCTTTTATGTGGGCTACTTCGGCGCGGGAGCAGGCTTTCTGTTTATGACCATGCTTGCCCTGTTCGGATACGAGGACATGCATGCGATCAATGCGCTGAAGGTGGTGGCGAATACGCTGGCCAACGGCATTGCGTTTTTCATCTTTGTGGTGGACGGCCAGGTGGTGTGGCATTACGGTTTTCCGGCCATGATCACCTGCGCCATAGGGGGATACTTTTCCGCGAGGTTTGCCCGGCGAATTCCGCAGCAGGTGCTGCGCGGGCTGGTGGTAGTGATTGGGCTGGGGATGGCGGCATGGTTCTTCTGGAAGAACCAATGACCAAGAGAGCAAGGGACCTAGGGAACGGGGAGGCAAAGAAGAGAGAAAAGAGAACAGACAAGAGAGAACAGGGATCGGGGATAAGAGATCAGGCAAGAGCGGTCAGTGGTGAGAGAGACAGAGGCCGTGAGCCGGTAGCGTGTAGTCATCAGCCAAGGGCCGTCAGCTACTGATCTCTGAAACCTGACCCTTGTAAACTGAATTCATGAGCCACGAGGGCATTCGCTTCGCGTCGAAAGAGGATCAGGAACGCGATAACCAGGAAAATCAGCCGTTGCCGAAGATCGCCATCACGCCGGAGAAGGTGCGTGTGCTGATGACCGAAGGCAAGGGGCTGGAGATCGACTGGTCCGATGGGCACAAGAGCGCATGGAGCTTTGCGTGGCTGCGCGAGGCGTGCCCGTGCGCCACCTGCGTGGACGAGCGGAAGGCGGAGGGACGCAAAGCGGGGCAGCCGAAGCCGAAGCCGGCCGCGCTGCTGCCGATGTACACGCCGCCGCCGAAGCCGGCGAGCGCGCATGCGGTAGGGCGGTACGCCATTCAGTTCAACTGGGCGGACGGGCACTCAGGCGGGATTTATTCGTGGGAGTACCTGCGCAGGATGTGCCAATGCCAGGAGTGCACATTCGCCGAGGCGGAGACGACGGGGACGCCGAATTAGCGGACAGTGGTCGGCGAACAGAGATGAAGCGCCAACACAATCAACCCCTTCTTAAAGATCTGGAAGCAGAGAGACTCTGAAACGCCCAGTCCCAGTCGTGCGGCTGCGGTCGGGAATAGTCCCGAGTCTAGGTGCCAGTGCCTGTCGTACCTGAGACCCCATTTTCGAGTAGTCAATATCACATAACAGGCGCATCATTCCGACGAACATCCCTCCTGCAACGTAGCCGATTGCTTCCGTGAAAGCCGTGTATGAGAACCCAAATTGCGTCGGCACCCTTCCCAAGCCCGGGATGTTAATTTGTTTCCCTGCCGGTTGAACTTTCGAGACCAGATTTTGGAAAATAGTCGGATGCTCCGGGTCATCCGAAATAAACTCAGAAGCGGAGAAAAAGTCAAATGCGTCAGAGAGCTCGTGCTCCCCAATGGTGATCAGCGGAGCAGGTTTCGAGATTTCGATATGACCAAGGATGCGTTTGTCTTCGGTACGGTAAACGCTCCCGCCCAAGACCGGAAGGCGGAGGCCATCTATTGGAGATCCCCGTAAAAATGGATCGTTTCCCTTGAGATCTTCATATGAGATTTCCCCGCTGATGACCCGCAGCCGCGATGACAAGCCTTTGCCCAGCGGGTTTCCTGGATCTGGCAGATTGGCTTTCGCTCTGGACTGGAACGCATCCGGGTCAAGAAAATTGCGGATGCGCAGGAAGTTGTCTTCCGTGTCCTCGAAGCTCCATGCCAGAACTGGGGACTCCAATCGGGATGTTTGGTACAGCTTGAACCCGCGGCCATTTGTCACGAGAAAATGCGACGCTGCAATCTCAGGGTGGGCGGCATACGTATGTGCCTGCTCGACGACTTCCTGCGTGAGAGGCTCTCTAGGAGACTTGACTTCAACGACCCAGCGGCCGTAGGAAATCACATCGCAAACATAATCTGCCCTGCCCACTAGATCTGGATCTTTATTTGGGTTCTTCCGACCCAGAAACGCCTTTCCGTATCGGAGGGGAACTTCGGTTCTGATATTTGCGTCGGTTCCGAACCGATATCCCAAACGTTCGATAAAGGGACGAACGATGTGCTCCCGAACGTCAGTCTCAGTCATTGTGGCGAAATCTGGCGTCTTTTCCATCGGGTGCGATCCGAGTTCTCGGCTATGATACCCATTATCATGCGTCGGAATTGTGTATCCACGGAGGCTTGGGAACAATAGTTCCCGCTGGACGGCTCAGTGGTGCGCGGAACGCATTCTGAGCATGAGGTGCACGTGCGCGGCGCTTGCCAAGGGCGCACAGAGAACTGTCGGTCGTCCACTGTCTTCTACAATCTTCCCATGAAGATTGGATTTCTCGGACTAGGGTCGATGGGCACGCCGATGGCGTTGCGCCTGATTGCCGCCGGGCACGAGTTGCGGGTATGGAACCGGACTGAAGGAAAGACGGAGCCGGTGATTCGCGAAGGCGCGATCGTGGCGGGCACGCCGGCCGAGGCGGAGCTGGGCACGGACGCCGTGATCTCGATGCTGTTTGACGATGCGGCACACGAAGAGGTGCTGTTTGGCGCGAACGGCTTGATGGATGCGATGAGTCCCGGCATGCTGCACATCTCGTGCAGCACCATCAGCGTGGCGCTGAGCGAGCGGCTGACGAAGGAACATGAGCGGCGCGGAATCGAATTTGTGGCGGCGCCGGTTTTCGGGCGGCCCAACATCGCCGAGCAGGGCAAGTTGTGGATTGTGGCGGCTGGAAAGGATGAGGCCGTCGAGCGCGCGCGGCCGGCGCTGGAGGCGATGTCGCGCGGCATCTCGGTGGTGGGCAAGGAGCCGTGGCAGGCGCACGCCGTGAAGCTGGGCGGCAACTTCATGATCGGCGCCATGATCCAGGCGCTGGCGGATTCTCTGGCGTATGCGGAGGGGCAGGGAATCGATCCCGAGATGTTTCTCGAGGCGGTAAATAGCGCGCTGTTTCAATCGCCTTTTTATGCGGCGTATGCCAAGGTGATGCTGCATCCGCCGGAGCAGCCGGGCGCGACGATAGAACTGGGTGAGAAGGACGTGCGGATGTTTCGCGAGGCGGCGGCGAAACGCGGAATGCGGCTGAGCCTAGCGGATGCGCTGGCGGGAGTTTTTGCGGAGGCGCGGGCCGCCGGGATGAGCCGGGAGGATTGGCCGGTGGGCATGTACCGATTGTCACAGCAGCGCGGATCGGCGCATCGGTAGCATAGTCAGACAAAGACTGGTTGGTCGAGGCTGAATCATGAGTCTGAAGGGGAAGATTGTCCTTATCACCGGGGCCAGCGCGGGCATTGGCGCCGCAACGGCCATGGCATTTGCTGCGGAAGGCGCGCGGCTGCTGCTGGCGGCGCGGCGGGCCGGCAAACTGGCCGAAATTGCATCGAAGGCGCTCGATCGCGGAGCTGCGGCAGTGCATTCGATTGACCTCGATGTCCGGAGCCGTCACGCGGTGCAGCGAGCCATCGACGAATTGCCGCCGGAGTGGGCGGAGATCGACATCCTGGTGAACAATGCCGGCCTGAGCCGCGGCATGGAGAAGCTCTATACCGGCCGGATTGAGGACTGGGAGGAGATGATCGACACCAACGTGAAAGGGCTGCTGTACGTAGCGCGCGCGGTGGTGCCGGGCATGGTGGTGCGGCGGCGCGGACATGTGGTGACCCTGGGCTCGATGGCTGGAGAGATTGTCTATCCCAACGGCGCGGTGTATTGCGCGACGAAGGCTGCCGCTCGCGCCGTGAATGACGGTCTGCGTGAGGACCTGCTGGGCACGCCGGTACGCGTGACGAGCGTAGATCCCGGACTGGTGGAGACAGACTTCAGCCTGGTGCGCTTCCACGGTGATGCCGGCAAAGCAGCCAACGTGTACAAGGGGATTACGCCGCTGACGGGCGAGGACATTGCCGATGTGATTGTGTGGGCGGTGACCCGGCCGGAGCACGTGAACATTGCGCGGATCTCGCTGACATCAGTGGACCAGGCGAATACGCTGCTGATTCATCGCGAGGGATAGTCGTAGACTGCTGTGCCGGGAGCACGAGCATGACGGCGCCGGTCAGCGAAGATCCTGGAGGAAGGGAAACAATTACCCGCAGGACAACTTACCTCAGGTGCTGAATCTGAGCCTCAACGTGGGCCAGCGCAGCTTCGAGAGCGGCGCGGCGGCCGGGGTTCGAGGTTCTTTGCGAAAGGATATTCTCGCGCTGCAGGTCGAGCGCCTGTTTTTGCCGTTCTCGCGCGGCACGCTCCAGGTCGGCCGCGCGACGCGCGTCGTCGGTTACGACACCGTTTCCGGAGTTGTCCACAGCATTTGCCATCTGCTCCTCCACCGATTTACTTTCCCAACCACGAGCCATATCTTCATTCTACGGGTAGTTTGGTGAACCTTGTCCCGCAAACTGGCGCGGCGAATGCGTGAAATGAGAGGGTTGGAACGATGCGTGCCTGGCAAGTTTCTTCATTTGGCATTGATTCTTTGGAATTTGTGGAGCGGCCGACACCGGCGCCGGGCCCCGGCGAAGTGCTGGTGGGAGTGCGCGCAGTTTCGTTGAATTACCGCGACCTGATGGTCGTGAAAGGGCAATACAACCCCAAGATGAAGCTGCCGCGCATCCCCTGTTCCGATGGCGCAGGCGAGGTGGTGGCGGTGGGCGCGGACGTGAACACCTGGAAACCTGGAGATCGCGTGGCAGGCATCTTTATGCAGAACTGGCTGGACGGGCCGTTCACCATCGCCAAGGGACGCGGAGCGCTGGGCGGCGACATGGATGGCATGCTGACCGATTACGTGGTGCTGAAAGAAGAAGGGCTGGTTGCGATCCCCGATCATTTGAGTTACCAGGAGGCGGCGACTCTGCCGTGCGCAGCCGTAACCGCCTGGAACGCGCTGGCTGCGGGAGAGCTGAAGCCGGGCTCGACGGTGCTGATCCAGGGAACGGGCGGCGTGTCGATTTTTGCGCTGCAGTTTGCGCGGTTGAGGGGAGCGCGCGTGCTCGGTGTCTCGTCGAGCCACGAGAAGCTGCACCGCGCGGCTGCGATGGGGCTGGATGCAGGGCTGAACTACCGGGAGAATCCTGAGTGGGACCGATGGGCGCACGATCAGACTGGCGGCGAAGGCGTGGACCTGGTGGTGGAAGTGGGCGGGTTGGGAACTTTGACGCGCTCGTTGAGGGCGATTCGGCCAGGCGGGACGGTGGCGCAGATTGGCGTGCTGGCCTCGGCGCCGGAGCCGCTGGTGCTGTCGCTGATCTTTCATAAGTGGGCGCGCATTCACGGAATCTATGTGGGTTCGCGCAAGGATTTTGTGGAAATGAACCGGGCAATTGCGCTGGCGGAGTTAAGGCCTATCGGCGAAGATTTCGACTGGTCGCAGACGCGCGAGGTGCTGGAGCGGATGCAAGAGGCCAGCCACTTTGGAAAGCTGGTAATGACGGTGAGCTAAGGGCAGTCGGCGCGGTTAGCGGAGTTGGCGGAGTTTGCGGGGTGTGAGCGCGGATGAGCGGGCCATTGCGTTTGTGGGGTAGATTGATCTAGTGAGCCTGCACGAAAAAATGCTCGCGGTTGCCTTGCGGGAAGCTCGCATGGGGCTGGCCGAGGGCGGCATACCGATTGGCGCGGCGCTGTTTACACGAACGGGCGAGCTGGTAAGCAGCGGGCATAATCGCCGCGTGCAACACGGCGACCCGAGCATTCATGGGGAGACCGATGCCTTTCGCAGGGCGGGCAGGCAACGCAGCTATCGCAACCTGGTGATGGTGACCACGCTGGCGCCGTGCTGGTATTGCAGCGGCCTGGTGAGGCAGTTTGGGTTCGGCACTGTTGTGGTGGGCGAGAGCCGCAACTTTGCGGGAGGCCTGGACTGGCTGCGCGAGAACGGCGTGGAGGTGATCGATCTGGACAACGGTGAGTGCCGCGAGATGCTGGCGAAGTACATCGCTGAACATCCTGAGATCTGGCACGAGGATATTGGAGAAGAGTGAAAGACGGGGCCAGGGAAGAAGGACCTAAAAACCGGGGAACAGGTGGATGATGCTGGAGCAGAAGGCGGGTTTCAACTTGCAGGGGCATTCGATCATCAATGGCGAGCCGCATGCGGGAACGGGGGCGACGTTTTATGGTTTTGATCCCGCGAAGGGCGAGCAGCTGGAGCCGGTGTATCGCTGCGCATCGCTTGAAGATTCGAATCTTGCGGCTGAACTGGCGGGCGATGCGTTTGAGACTTACGGCACAATGCCGGGCGCGGAGCGGGGAAGATTTCTGCGGCAGATTGCCGACGGCATTGAAGCGATCGTGCCGGAACTGGTGGAGCGGGCGAACCGCGAGACGGCGCTGCCCGAGGCGAGGCTGAAGGGCGAGGCAGCGCGCACCATCAACCAGCTTCGTCTTTTCGCACAGGTGGTGGAAGAGGGCTCGTGGGTGAATGCGCGCATCGATCCGGCACAGCCGGAGCGCAAGCCGATGCCGCGTGCGGACATTCGCTCGATGATGCGGCCGCTGGGGCCGGTGGCCGTATTCGGCGCGAGCAATTTTCCGCTGGCGTTTTCTGTGGCCGGTGGCGATACGGCGGCGGCCTTTGCGGCCGGGTGCCCAGTGATTGTGAAGGCGCATCACGCGCATCCGGGGACGAGCGAGTTGGTGGGCCGGGTGATTGCGCGCTGCGTGAAGGAATGCGGATTGCCGGCAGGAGTTTTTGCGCTGCTGTATGGCGCAGGTGCGGAAATCGGCGCGGCGCTGGTGGATCATCCGCGCATGAAGGCCGTGGGGTTTACCGGATCGCTGGCGGGCGGCAAGGCGCTGATGCAAAGAGCGGCAGCGCGGCCAGAGCCGATTCCGTGCTTTATGGAGATGAGCAGCGTGAATCCGGTGTTTGTGCTGCCGGAGGGGTTGCGCACGCGCGCAGCACAGATTGCTGGCGGGCTGTTTGGATCGTTCACGCTGGGCGTGGGGCAATTCTGCACCAAGCCCGGGCTGATTTATTTGCCGTGCAATGCGGACGCCGACACGCTGGTGGCAGAGTTGAAGGCGCAAGTGGAGAAGGCGGCAATGGCGCCGATGCTGACCGAGGGAATCGCGAAGAGCTACCGCACAGGCGTGGCCGGGCGGCAGGCGCACGGCGGCGTAGAGACTGTCGGACAGGCGGAGTCGAATGGTGCGAGCGGATGCGGCGCGGCGCCGGTGGTTTTTCAGGTTGCGGGCAGCGAGCTGCTGTGCAATCCCAAGCTGGCTGACGAAGTGTTTGGGCCGAGCACGCTGGTGATCCGCTACGAGAGCCGCGAAGAGATGCTGAAGCTGGCGCGCGCGCTGGAAGGGCAACTGACGGCAACGCTGCATGGGACCGAGGCAGATCTGGCGGGGTCTGCCGATCTGATCGCCATTCTCGAGCGGAAGGCGGGAAGGCTGATTGTGAATGGCTTCCCGACCGGCGTGGAAGTGTGCCACGCGATGGTGCACGGCGGGCCGTATCCGGCAACGAGCGACAGCCGCGCGACTTCAGTGGGCACGTATTCGATTTATCGGTTCGTGCGGCCGGTGTGCTTCCAGGATTTTCCGCAGGCGACATTGCCGGAAGAATTGAAGAACGAGAATCCGCTGGGCATCTGGCGGCTGCTGGATGGGCAATTTACGCGAGATGTGGCCGGCGTTTCGGCGAAGGCGGGCGCTTCGTAATCGCGCCGGCAAAAATTAGTGCGATTGACAGGAAGAGGGACGATCGAATTGTCACGCGAATGGAGAAAGAGCGTTGAAGCTTTACCGCACCAGCAACGGAAGTTTCGTAGAAGATGGCGGGAGGTATTTCCGCATCCCCGAGGCAAACTGGGACGCGCTTGTGACGCACTCGGATTTGCGCGGCTATCTGCAATCGGTTGTTGATGGCGGAATGCCTGCGCCGGATTTCGCGGCGCAGAAGCTCGAGGCGCCCATCGGCAACCAGGAAGTGTGGGCGGCGGGCGTGACCTACTATCGCAGCCGCAGCGCGCGCATGGCAGAGGCGAAGGATGCGGGTGGCGGCGACTTTTACGATCGGGTCTACACGGCCGAGCGGCCCGAGTTGTTTTTCAAGGCCACGGCAAGCCGCGTGGCCGGTCCGGGAAACGAGGTGCGCATCCGCAGCGATGCGAGGTGGTCGGTGCCCGAGCCGGAGCTGACGCTGCTGATCAATCCGCGCGGGCAGATTATCGGCTACACGGCGGGCAACGACATGAGCTCGCGCGATATTGAGGGCGAGAATCCGCTGTATCTGCCGCAGGCGAAGGTCTACGACCGCAGTTGCGCGCTGGGACCGTGCGTGCTGGTGAGCAGCGACCCGCTGCCGGCGATCACGCCGATTCGTGTGGAGATTGAACGTGGCGGCAGCGCGGTGTTTTTGGGCGCGACGACCTTGGCCGAAATGAAGCGGACGCCGGTAGAGCTGGCAGGATATCTCTTCCGCGAAAATACATTTCCATCCGGCACATTTTTAATGACGGGGACGGGCGTTGTGCCGCCGGACGAGTTCACGCTGGCGGCCGGCGACAAGATTCGCATCACGATTGAGCCGATTGGGACGCTGGAGAACACGGTGGTGCAGGGAAAGACGGCGTAGCGGCTGGACGGCCGCGGCAACCAAACTTCCGAAGGGGCTGAAGCCTGAGATTTTGCCCTTTTCCGGCACGGCTGATGCCGTGCCCTATTACGGAACCTGCAGTGGGGGAGAATTGACGGCATCACCGGAGATCGCAAGCCAATCGGGAGTGCCACGGCGGCGATGGCAGATTGCGTGGCTGCTGGGCATTGGCGTGCTGGTCAACTATTTTGACCGCGTTAATCTTTCGGTTTCGCACGATTCTCTGATCGTTGCCTTCGGCATTTCAAATGTCGTGTTCGGCTATCTTTCGAGCGCGTACAACTGGACCTACGCTCTGTGCCAGTTGCCGATCGGCGTGGTGCTCGACAAGTTCGGCGTGCGGCGCGTGGGGCGGATCGGCACGTTTCTGTGGAGCGTGGCCTCGTTTGCGGCGGCCATAACCCCAAGCCTCGGCGGTTTTTTTGGCGCACGCTGGTTGCTTGGAATTGGGGAAGCGCCCACGTTTCCGGCCAACGCCAAGGCCATCGGGCTGTGGTTTCCCGCGCGCGAACGCAGTTTTGCCACGGCGTTTTTCGACGGAGCGGCAAAGCTTGCTTCGGCACTCGGAGTTCCACTGATCGGGATCGTGCTGATCCACGTGGGATGGCGCTGGAGCTTTGCATTTACGGGCTTCATCAGCTTCGCCTACTTTCTTTACTTCTGGCGCGTCTATCGCGATCCCGAAGAAGACGCGCACCTGACGGAGGTTGAGCGCAGGCATATTGCCGAGGAGCAGGCGCCGTCTCAGCCGGATGGAAAACCATCCTCACTGGCGCAGCTTCTGGCTCAGCCCAAAGTGATCGGTCTGACGCTGGGCATGGGCTCGTACAACTACATTTTTTATCTGCTGCTGTATTGGCTGCCGAGCTACTTGTCGGCCGCGCTTCACATTGATCTGCTGCACTCGTTCGAGTACACCAGCGTGCCCTGGCTCATCGCGTCTGCTACCGACTTTGTCATCGGTGGGTGGCTGGTAGATTTTCTGATTCAGCGCGGCTCTGATGCGAGCGGGGTTCGCCGCGCCGTGCTGATTGGAGGCATGGCGTTCGGATTGGGCATTCTGGGCGCGGCGCATGCTCATAGCGCCGAGCAGGCCTTGGTCTGGATCAGCGTGTCGATCGGCGGGCTTTCGGCAGCATCGCCGGTGGCATGGTCGGTGCCGTCGCTAATCGCCAGAAGAGGTGACGTGGGCAAGGTGGGCGGCATCATCAATTTTTCGGGGCAGATCTCGGGGATTGCGGCTTCGATCATTACGGGATACGTGGTTGCGGCGACGCATTCTTATGCCTGGGCCTACCGCATTGCGGCTCTGTACCTGACGGTGGGCATTGCGGGATACGTGTTTCTGCTGGGAAAGATCGAGCTGCCGGGGCGACGTGCCAGCGGGGCGTAGTTGCCCGTTTGGGGTATGACCTTTGTGGTGCTGGCAGTCGAATTTGTTCTCCTGTAATGTTACTTAGTGCACAATAGTGCGATGGAGGATGGATCGAAGTGCCGCGTATTCACTTTCAGCAGCAACTCGCCGAACTGAAAGACAAGCTGCTGGCCATGGCTGCCCTGGCGCAGCTGGCCGTGGAGTCGGCGGTTGAAGCGTATCTGCGGCGCGACAAGGGGCTCTGCAAGTTTGTGAAGCAGAACGAGCGGGCGATTGACACCGCGCAGCGCGAGCTGGATGAGATGGCATACGAGCTGCTGGCCAAGGAGCAACCCATGGCCATCGATCTGCGCTTCATCCTTGCTGTGATCAAGATCAATGCTGACCTGGAACGAATCGGCGACCAGTCAATGGGTATTTCGCGGCGGACGAAGGAGATTCTGGGCTCTGAAGCGGTGGAGCTGCCGGTGGATTTTGCGAAGATGGGCGAGTTCGCCGGGCAGATGATCCGTACAGCGTTGCAGGCGTTGCTGGACGGGGACGCCCGCCTGGCTGACTCGGTTCGCGAGATGGACGATGAGATTGACCGCATGAACCGCCGCGCGCACAACGATCTGTTGAAGCTGATTGAAGAAAAGCCGCAGTACACGCAGCAGGCGATGAACGGCATCCTGGTGGCAAAAAGCCTGGAACGGATCGCGGATCACGCAGGGAATATTGCAACAGACGTGATCTTCTGGGTGCGCGGCGCCGATGTGCGGCACCAGCTAAGCATGTCGATGGACTGAAAGAACAGCTTTTAGCTGCTAGCTTCTAGCTCTTAGCTCGTTGGATGAAGCCGAGCGCATCGCTTAATCCGTGCTCGGCTTTTTCATTCACTGATGACACGGTCTATATTTCTCGCGGCTCGGAAATCGGGCAGGAACCCAAGTGCTCGTTGCGATCGCAAGAACTGCGGAGGCCTGGAGGCCTCCGCTACAGCCGGTCTGGAGACCGGCGCTACATCACAGAAGGGCGTTCCTGGTGAGAAGTGCCCAGCTAGACGTTGATGACGGCGCAGAGCTCCTTCACGGCGGCGGCACTACGCTTGAGGGCGGCGTCTTCTTCGGGAGTCAGCTTGATCTCGATAATCTTTTCGAGGCCGGCTGCGCCCAGCTTGCAGGGCACGCCGATGTAGTAGCCGGAGATGCCGTATTCACCTTCGAGATACGCGGCGCAGGGCAGAATCTTCTTTTTGTCTTTAAGAATTGCTTCGGCCATCTCGGTGACCGCGGACGAGGGGGCGTAGTAGGCGCTACCGGTTTTGAGGTACTTGACGATTTCGGCGCCGCCATCGCGGGTGCGCTGCACAAGCTGCTCGAGCCGGTCAGGTGCGATGAGCTCGGTGATGGGAATGCCGGCGACGGTGGAGTAGCGCGAAAGCGGCACCATCGTATCGCCGTGACCGCCCAGCACGAAAGCCGTGACATTTTCAACGCTCACGTTCAATTCAGCGGCGATGAAGCTGCGGAAGCGGGCGGAATCGAGCACACCGGCCATGCCAATCACGCGCTCGCGATTGAAGCCCGACTGGCGGAAGGCGGCCTGGGCCATGGCATCGAGCGGGTTGGAGACGATGATGAGGATGGACTCGGGGGAGTGCGCGACCACTTTGGACACGACGTCGGACATGATCTTGTAGTTGGTGTGCAGAAGGTCGTCGCGGCTCATGCCGGGTTTGCGGGGAATGCCGGCGGTGATGACCACGATGTCGGAGTTCGCTGTGGCTGCGTAGTCATTGGCCCCAGCGACGGCCACATCACGCTTTTCTATGGGCATGGCTTCAAGCAGGTCGAGAGCCTTGCCCTGGGGAACACCCTCGACGACATCAACCAGGACCACATCGGCCAGTTCTTTGGCCGCAATCCAGTGGGCACAGGTGGCGCCCACGTTGCCGGCGCCGACGATGGAAACCTTCTTACGCATCGTTTTTCTCCTTAGATATCTCGAAAAAAGGATCAGGGTTCAGGGATCAGCGATCAGAAAAAACAAGGAGCGGTCAAAACGAAGTGTTCTTGCGCTCAATCGAGCCGACCACCGATTACTGACTGCTGGAAACTGTGTTACATGTTCGCGATCATGCGCGTGGCAAACTCGCTGGTGCCCACCTTGGTGGCGCCGGCGGTCTGGCGTTCGAAGTCATAGGTTACGAATTTCTGCTGAATGGTTTTTTCCATGGCGGTTTCGATCATCTTGGCTGCTTCTTTCCAGCCGATGAAGTCGAGCATCATGACTCCTGAGAGAATGACCGAGCCGGGATTGATGACGTCTTTGTCAGCATATTTGGGCGCCGTGCCGTGCGTGGCCTCGAAGACTGCGTAGCCGTCGCCGATGTTGGCGCCGGGTGCGATGCCCAGGCCGCCCACCTGCGCCGCCGCGGCGTCGGAGATGTAGTCGCCGTTCAGATTCGATGTGGCGAGGATGCTGTAGTCCGCAGGACGGATAATGATCTGCTGAAAGATGGAGTCGGCGATGCGGTCGTTGACGAGGATCTTCGACTTCCATGCGCCGTTGCCGTGCGACTTGCCGATGGAGTCGAGGACTGCCTTGACTTCAGCGTAGAGCGCGTCACGGAATGCCTGATTGCCGAATTCGAGCCCGGGCTCGATGAGAGCGGCGTTTTGTTCGATAGAAATACCGGGGTTCGAGTCGACGTTGCCGAGGATCCAGCTTTCGCGCTCGGTGACGGTCTGGTCGCGGAACTCCTGGGTTGCGACTTCGTAACCCCACTCGCGGAAGGCGCCCTCGGTAAATTTCTGAATGTTGCCCTTGTGGACGAGCGTTACGGTCTTGCGGCCGGATTCGAGGGCGTGGCGGATGGCATAGCGGACGAGGCGCTTGGTGCCGAAGATGGAGATGGGCTTGATGCCGACCCCTGAGTCGGAGCGCACCTTTTTCTTGCCGCCCTTGAGCATGTCGTCGTTGAGGAACGAGATGAGCCTGGCGCATTCCGGCGTGCCTTCTTTGAATTCGATGCCGGAGTACACATCCTCAGTGTTTTCGCGGAAGATGACGATGTCGACCTGTTCGGGATGCTTTACGGGGCTGGGCACGCCCTGGTAGTACTTCACCGGACGGACACAGGCGTAGAGATCGAGAATCTGGCGAAGCGCGACGTTGAGCGAGCGGATGCCGCCGCCAACCGGCGTGGTGAGCGGACCCTTGATGGAGACGCGCAGATCGCGAGCCGCGGCGACCGAATCGTCGGGCAGCCAGTTATTGAATTGCCGGTAGGCTTTTTCGCCCGCGAAGATCTCGAACCAGCGGATGGTGCGCTTGCCGCCGTAGGCTTTCTCGACTGCAGCATCAAAGACACGTTGCGAAGCCTTCCAGATGTCGCGGCCGGTTCCGTCGCCTTCGATAAACGGAATGATGGGGTTGTCGGGTACGGCAAATTGCCCGTCTTTGTAATCGATGGGCGCGCCGTTCTTCGGCAGTTCGAGGCCGTTGTACGTGCTTTGCATGATGTTTAAGGGAAGCCCCTTCCGTGAGTGATCCAAAGTTGAGGCTAACACTTCGAATTTATGAGGCGCAACGGCGGCGGTATATCCGCGCGAGACCGCGGCTCATTTTTCGGCGCCGGGATGGTGCGTGTCACCGAACATGACACGCAGCACCGATTTGTTGCGGGCGTAGTACCTGTGGGCTGCGCCCGGCGACTCAAGCAGGCCAAACCAGCGCGCGGCGTTCTTCACATAAAGGTTGACTACGTCGACATCGCCGATGCGGGGGACGCGGAACGAGATCACGTCGCTGGGATCGCTGAAGGCGACGACCTGTACTCTTTTCTGTGCGACCTGATCGCCGGGATGCAACGTAGCCTGGAAGTTTGTCTGCATCTGCTTCCACTTGCCGACAAGCGAACGGAAATTGGCGGCGGGGTTAGTGGGAATGGGCGGCGCGGCGAGCCCCCGCGATTGATAGGTGCTCGCAGGCGGAGCGTTCTCTAAGTTTGTAATTTCGAGCATCTGAAGCTGGTTTGCAAAAAAATACACCAGGGATGTGCGCTCAAAGATATAACGGACCGCATTCTCTTCCTTCGTGATTCGCGCGGCATCGTCGGGTGACTGCTCGGCAGGTGCGAGGCCGAAGTTCTCAAGCGCAAGCGTGTTGAAGTAGAGATAGCTGCCCAGACTGTGCGTGACACCCACGAATTCCTGATCGAGAGCGTTGTCGTGAGTAAGTTGTGTGCGCCAGTCGTATTGGCCTGCTCCGTTGCCGGCAGATTCCGCATGGTTGGCGTCGAAGGCGGCCGATTTCGCCATCAGTTGCCGTACCCCGTCGCGCAGGATGCCTCCCATGGGTCCGGTGGCGAGCAGGACGTCGGCGAGGCCCCAGTCGACGAGGCTGCTTTTTAGGTTGCGATTGACCAGTACAGCATGCGGATGGATCTTCTCAAGCTTTTGCGCCTGGTCGGGCGCGACCCAGGGATAAAAGCGGCCGAGGCCGCCGGGATTCTGAGCGGATTGTTCGGAACAGACCTGCAGCAGGTAACGATCGGGACCGGCGAGATAAGCTTCGGGCACCATGACGCGGCGGCACTTGAGCGCCATGACAATGGGCCACCAGTTGATTTCGTCGACAATGAGCGGCGCGCGATGGCCGCGCAGATGCACCACCCAATGAACGACGAATGGCGCGGCGGCGCTCCACTCTTCGGGGCTGTTCCAAACCGGGGTGCCCAGGTATTGCAGTGCGGGAGGCGGCAGGCCGGGTGCGAATTCGCCCTTGTCGGCGAATTCGACGCCTGCGTTTTTCCAGTCGTCGACGGCGCAAAGCTTGAGCTGCGTGCAGATCGATTCGCGTAACAGAGAGGAGTCGCCTGCGCCCACCTGGTCGATGCCGTGCACATAGAGAATGTGCACCGGATGCTGATCGGACGAGTCGAGAGCAGATCCGATGGTTGTGAGTGTCTTGAGAGAGCCGCGCTGGTCTTCAATCACCTTGGCGCGCGCCCGCGCAGCCCCTCCCAAGGCGGCGAAGGCGAGGAGGGCCCAGGTCAACTTGCCGAGTCGCATTGATGCAATGCTCCGTTGGGGGATTTCTCGGCTTGACTATAACATTTCGCAGGGGCGGGTCTGCGGCAGTTGGGCCAATGACAAGCGCCGGCAACTGCGCGGGATGCGCAAAGAAGCCATCGTGCTCACGGCGGTGGGCAACTTTCTATTTGTGCCGCAGGTTAGCGGCGTTCGGAGTTCAGGCGGTCCCCATCAAAGCGAGGTATGCCGAAGTGTCCCCGTAGATGCAGCAGGTCGATGGGATCGAGATTGCCGGCGACCGTAGCGAGAGTGAGACTTTTGGGAGTTTCAAAGAGAACTACGGCGCCGCGGACGTTGGTTCCGTCCATGACCACCCAGACATCGGTCGTGTTGTCGTGCTCGGCGTCATCCGCGCGCGCGGCACTGACGACGTGTTTCCAGCCGCGCCCGTGATAGGCCTGGCGGATGGCTTCGAGCTGACCGGGATCTACCATGTCGGGCGCTCCGAAGCGGAGCAGGTGCACGCTTACGCCATCGAGTTTATGAATGGCCTGGCGCACACCGTCATCGGAGTCGGACATCATTCCGGCTGCGGCGGCGAGCATGGTGCGGTCGAGAGTAAAACTCTCTTTGGCCACGGCCTGGGTGCTCAATTGCGCCAGGGCGGGCGGAGTCCATTCAAGGATGGCCGAGCTGATATCGACGGCGCGCGGAGCGGGTGGAGATGCGTCAGGATCGGCGGGCGGGTAAGAATCGGGGGCCTGCGCCAGCACTGTGCCACAAGCCATCGAGATGCCGAAGATGGCCGTTCCGATCCAGACAGACGCTCTCTTCATTGAGTATTAAACGCGAGGACAGGTGGAAAGTTGCTGCGGCGCGAAGCCTCAAACAGGAAGCGGCTGTTCCGGCTCTTTGTCTCGGGAGTGGGCTGGCGCGAGCCGGTTCGCGCGGGGGTTCGAACGTCCCCGGGTATGAACCCTAAATGAAATTGGAGGAAAAACTGTTTTCCAGCGTCAGGATGCGATAGACTCATGCGGGAACGTTCTAAAGCGGCTTCGGAAATAAGGTGTCCGTCCTAAACCGCTGGAAAGCGCACTCGCAATTTTTCACGCCACGGAGGGTACATCGAAATTGGGAAAAAGCATGGTCCCAAGGAAGCTCTTTTTTACCAAGGGCGTTGGTAAGCATAAGGAACGGCTGACCAGCTTTGAGCTGGCGCTTCGGGATGCAGGCATCGCGTCGCAAAACCTGGTGCGGGTTTCGTCTATTTTTCCACCACAGTGCAAGATCCTCTCTCGCAAAGAAGGTCTCAAGTATTTGAATCACGGCGAGGTAATTTTCGCGGTTATCGCTGAGAACTCCACGCGTGAGCCGCACCGCCTGCTGGCTTCGAGCATCGGCGTGGCCATTCCGGCCGACCGCAATACGTACGGCTACCTGAGCGAGCACCACAGCTACGGCGAAACCGAGGACCAGGCCGGCGAGTACGCCGAGGAGCTGGCCGCCGAGATGCTGGCCACTACGCTCGACCTGGAGTTCGATCCGGACACAAGCTGGGACGAGAAGAAAGAGATCTACCGCATCTCTAACAAGATTGTCCGCACCAGCAACATTACCCAGTCGGCTGTGGGCGACAAGCGCGGCAAGTGGACGACCACGATCGCCGCCGCGGTGCTGATCCTGGAAGAATAAGCATTGCATGCAGCAGTCCTTTGGATGAGAACGCAGGTTAGCCGAGATGCGATCCAGAGGATTGCGGCAAATCCCGCTTTGCCGGCGAGCCGTGTGATAGGGAACAGTGGCCGCGGCGCGGCGGGCCGTGTTGCGCCGGTCCTCGTGGGCCGCGACGGAGACGCGAAAGCTAAGGCATGAAT
>Ga0335085_10001582_pt1 | contig 47000 bp, 34 predicted proteins | sample Lox_Sample_45_FD_206712 | JGI IMG/M metagenome (GOLD analysis project Ga0335085, IMG submission 206712) | Soil microbial communities from Loxahatchee National Wildlife Refuge, Florida, United States - Lox_Sample_4.5 | ecosystem: Environmental > Terrestrial > Soil > Wetlands | place: USA...
TCCAACCGGCAGGTAGTAACGTTCGGATTGGATTGGATTCCTCGACCAATCCGGATTGACTGAATTTGAGGCGCGCCCGGAAGCCCGAGAACAGGGAAATCCGGAACGTCAGAATGGATTTGTAGACATGATTACCAATCGTGAATTGACGATCGATGACTATGTGGCGCTGCTGAAGAGACGAGCTTGGCTCATTCTGATTCCGATGGTGCTGGCGCCCCTTGCCGGATTTCTTCTTTCCTATGCATTCCCGTCGAAGTACACCTCGCACGCGACGGTGCTGATCGAAGAGCAAAAGGTGCCGGAAAAAATGGTCGATCCGGTAATTACTCAGGAGCTGACGGCCCGTGTGACCACACTGCAGCAGCGAGTCCTGAGCCAGGCACGTCTGCAACCTCTGGTTGAACGCCTGTTTCCTGGAAAAAGTAGTCAGGAATCTGACGAAATCATTGATCGGATTCGCGGCAACATGTCAATTGCGGCAGTGGATACACCTCTGGCGGCGATCGGTGCGGCGTCGTCGAAGGGTGGGAAAAAGCCCGGTACCAGCCCCTTCCCTGGATTCAGCGTGATGTTCACGGATTCCAATCCGCGCCAGGCCCAGCAGATCTGCAATGAACTGGCAACAGCTCTGGTGGACGAAAATTCCAAGGAAATGGCTGCTGCGGCGGCTGGTACCACGGACGTTCTGAGCCGGGGAATCGACGATGCCAAGAATAACCTCGACGGTCTGGATTCAAAGCTGGCGGCGTTCAAGAAGCAATATGTAGGTCAGTTGCCGGGTGACGAAGAAAACAATCTCAAAATCCTCGCAGGACTGAACTCACAACTTGAGTCCAATACGCAGACTTTGAATCGTGCGCAGCAGGATAAGACTTATGCCGAGTCCATGCTTGCCCAGCAACTGTCAGCCTGGAAATCGTCGCAGACGTCGACGAGTCCGGAGACTTTGCAGAAGCAATTGAACGACTTGCAAACGCAACTGCTGCAACTCAAGGCAAAGTACACCGACGATCATCCGGACGTAATCAAGATGAAGGCTGACATCGCCGAAATGAAGAAGAAACTCGCCGAAATCAACAAGGCGACTGGCGAGGCTTCCCCGGACGAAACCGGGGAGAAGGCTTCTGCCATGGAACCTGCCGAGATCCGCCAACTCAGACTGCAACTTCACCAGTACTCCGACCTGATCACAAACGCAACCCGCGATCAGAAGCGATTGCAGCAGGAAATCGCCGTCTACCAGGGACGCATTTCGCTGACTCCGGCCGTCGAGGAACAGTACAAGCAGTTGACCCGCGATTACGACAACGCCCTCAGGAACTACCAGGATCTGCTGGCGAAAAAGAGCTCTGCCGACTTGACGGTAAAAATGACCAACCAGGCTGAGGGCGAACGAATGTTTTTGCTCAATCTGGCAGATCTGCCGGAAACACCGAGCTTTCCCAACCGCCTGTTCTTTGCTGTGGGCGGTCTCGCCGTTGGACTCGCGATCGGAGCCGGAATCGCCCTTATCCTGGAGATTAGGGACAACTCCATCCGTACGGAACGCGATGCCGAAGTGGTGCTGGAACTTCCGACCCTGATCGCAGTTCCATGGCTCGACGCGCCCGGTGGGAGTAACGGGGAGGGAAACGGGGACAGCAGATACAAATTCTGGCGCCGCAATAAGGGCCGTGATCGCAATGCCTTGTTGGGAGCCTAACGACCAGGCTCCGGGAAAGACTATGTACAAAGAATTTTACGGACTTCGAGCGAATCCATTTAACGTCAATCCGGATCCGCGTTATCTGTTCTTGACGCGGCACACGGAAGAGGCACTGGCTTGTCTGACCTACGGTGTTCAAAGCCGCAAGGGATTTGTGTTACTCACCGGCGAGGTCGGCACAGGGAAGACGACTCTCATCAACAAACTGCTGGAGTGGCTGCGCTTGCAGCAGGTTGCCACCGCGTTCATTTTCAATTCGCGGCTCAACGTCACACAATTCCTCGATTACATGATGGCGGACTTCGGGATTCCGTCTGACTCCAAGGCCAAGAGTCAGGTCCTGCTTCGCCTCTACAACTGGCTTCTGGATCGCTACCGGGCCGGGGAGACGGCGGTCCTCATTGTCGATGAAGCCCAGAATCTCTCCGATGAAGTATTGGAAGAGATCCGGATGCTCACCAATCTGGAGACATTCACGGAGAAACTCTTGCAGATTGTTCTGGTGGGCCAGCCCGAACTGGAACAGAAGTTGAAGCAGCCACAATTGCGCCAGCTTCGTCAGCGACTGACGCTGCGGGCGAAAACCCATGCATTGAGTCTTGATGAAACGAAGGCCTACGTGCAGCAGCGGTTGCTCATTGCAGGATCCAACGGAGAACAGATCTTCAATCCCGAAGCGCTGGAATCCATCTACCACTACTCGTCTGGGATCCCCCGCGTAATCAATTTGCTCTGTGAACACTGCCTGGTCAGTGCTTTTGTGGATCAACGGAAGGTCATCGATCCAGCGGTGGTGGAATCGGTAGCGCGCGACTTTGATTTGGGCGACGGCACAGCCGCCGGAGCCATGACAACTTGTGCGCCCAATAGCAACGGGAACAAGTTCGATCTGGTCGATGCGCTGCGGTCGTTGGCCGCTCTCGCCGACCGGTTGCGCCAGGAAGAGAAGGACCTCCCCAACGAAAGGAAACTATGAGCCGAATCCATGAGGCATTAAAGAAAGCGGAACAAGAGCGGGCTGCGGCACAGGGAGGAGTCACGCAGTCCACTCTCACACCGGTTGCGGATCCTCCGGCCGTGGTGGAAATGCCGATGGTCCCCACCCCCAATCAGGGGATGCCAGGTTTCACGGGCCCGTTTAATCTCGAGACGCTTCTTAGCCGGTGTCCTCAGAACGAATGGAAGCCGAACCTGAGCACGATGCTCTTCATGAACGGGAACGACAGCGCGAGGGGGACGGAGGAGTTTCGGACGTTGCGATCGCGTTTGTACCATCTCCGGGAAAAGATGAATCTCAAGACTCTGCTGGTGACGAGTGCGCTCCCGAAAGAAGGCAAGTCGTTCACGGCTGCCAATCTGGCGCAGGTGATGGTTCGCCAGCAGGGCCGGCGCGCGTTGTTGATCGATGCAGACCTGCGTGGCCCGCGGCTGCATCAGATGCTGGGTGCTGCTCAAGGTCCGGGACTTTCTGAGTATCTGGCAGGAAATAGCGATGAGTTTTCGATCATGCAGCGCGGGCCGATGGACAACCTGTTTTTCATCCCAAGCGGCACAGCCAACGACAACCCCGCGGAACTGGTGGGAAATGGAAGACTGAAGGCTCTGTTGCAGCGTATCGACCCATTGTTCGATTGGATTGTGATCGATTCGCCTCCGGCCATTCCGGTGTCGGACGCGAGTGTTCTGGCTAAGGCATGTGATGGCGTTCTGATGGTGGTGCGATCGAACTCAACCCCGTCCGATGCAGCCCGTAGAGCTCGCATGGAATTTCCGGATCAGGCTCTGGTGGGAGTGATCCTGAACGGGACCGGGGGCGAAGCCGCCTACTACGAGCGCTACTACTACGAGGCGTACGAGAAGAAGGGGACCACGACCAGTTAGGGAGAAATTCAGGTGATCCGGCTTTTCAGAGTTTATTACCCGGTACGGACTCTTGGGCTTCTGGTTGGAGAAGCGCTGATTGTCTGGCTGTCGTTCTTTTTCGGAATGTTGTTGACCCTTGTATTGCAGTCACCGGATGGCTGGCTCAAACTGAACAATGCTCTTCTGATCGAAGGCGGCTACGCCAAGATCCTTGTTTTGACCGTCGTGGTTCTGCTTTTGTCCCATTGGCTTGACCTGTACGACACAACGACGCTTGGCAGCGAGTGGAATTTCCGTCTTCTTTTTGTTCTGGGAGCCGTTACGCTCGGCTTGGCCGGCATTCGCGCTTTTGTTCCGACGTTCTTCTACAGTAACGGCTCGCTGCTTGTTGGTCTCGTGATTCTGATCTTCGCGCTCTTCCTGTGGCGAATTGCATATTCCTGGCTCGTGCAACAACCTTATCTTCGGGAGCGTGTTTATGTATTGGGTACGGGTGAGCGAGCGCAGCGATTGCTGACGGGGCTACGCCAAAAGCCAAACATGGGAATCGAGGTAGTCGGGTGGACAGGAAATGTCGAGGGCGAATTGACGCGAGATACGGTTGCCTCGCACCTACTCACGATGGTTCACGAACGAAAGGTACACCGGGTCATCAACGCGATGCCAGATCGCCGCAAGACACTGCCAGTTGAAGAATTGCTCGCTTTAAGGCTTGCGGGAGTCAAAATCGAGGAAGCCACATCGTGGCTGGAAAGAATATATGGACGCATCGAAGTGGATCAGCTCTATCCAAGCTGGTTGATCTTTGCCGAGGGTTTTCGTTTCAGCGCGTTCAGTCGCCTGTTGCGAAGATTCGTAAATTTTTCCGCCGCGTTGATCGGATTGGTGCTCTCGCTGCCTCTTTTCCCGATAGTTGCGTTGCTCGTGAAACTGAGTTCGCCGGGCCCCGTTCTGTACCACCAGAAGCGCGTGGGGCGCCTGGGTGTAGAGTTCTATTGCCACAAGTTTCGCACCATGCACCAGGATGCGGAAGCCGATACGGGCGCAACTTGGGCTACGGACAACGATCCCCGGATTACTCCTATTGGCAAGTTTCTAAGAGCCTCAAGGCTAGATGAAATTCCTCAGCTCTGGTGCGTGTTGAAAGGTGATATGCATTTTGTTGGCCCACGGCCCGAGCGACCTGAGTTCGTAGAAATGCTAAGCCGGGAGATTCCGTACTATCGCGTTCGCCACACGGTAAAACCCGGAATTACTGGCTGGGCCCAAGTCCAGTATAAGTATGGCAACACGCTCAAAGACGCGCGCGAGAAACTGCAGTATGACCTGTTTTACATCAAGAACAAATCTGTGGGACTGGACTTCTGGATCGTCTTCCAAACGGTGAAGATCGTGTTGCTGGGGCGAGGGCACTAGGTGAAGCCTCCACTGACAGCTGAAACTGAAATACCGCGTGCCGCTTTTCTGGAGCCCGCCCGATGACCTTGGCATTCTGGCTGGCTGCCGCGCTCGTGGCGTATACCTATGCCGGCTACGCCTGCTGGTTGCGGTTGCGGTTGCTCTGGCGGTTCCATCCGGTGAGGCGGGGGTCGATTACACCCTCCGTTTCCATCGTGATGGTGGTGCGCAACGAAGAGAAGGTTCTCGAGTCAAAGTTGCAAAACCTGCTGCGATTGGATTATCCGGAGAACCGAATTCAAATCATTGTGGTCTCTGACGGTTCTACGGATCGTACGGACAAAATCTTGCGTGAGTACGCCCGAGATTCTCGGGTGCACGTCATCCTGAACCAGTTGCCGAAAGGGAAGGCATGGGGATTGAACGATGCCATTGAGTTCGCCCAGGGTGAGATTGTGATGTTCACGGATGCGCGGCAGATGATCGAATCCTCAGCGCTGCGGCTGTTGGCCGAGAATTTTGCCGACCCTGACGTCGGTTGTGCCAGTGGGGAATTGATGCTAGGAGATCCGACAAAAGGCGAGAGTGATCAAGGATTCGGTCTGTATTGGCAAGTGGAAAAGCGCATTCGCCAGTTGGAGTCGAACTCCGGTTCCGTGGTTGGCGCTACGGGAGCCATTTATGCCGTCCGGCGGGATGCGCTGACGGAAGTGCCGGCTGGAACAATTTTGGACGATGTGTATTTGCCGATGCACGTAGCTCGGCAAGGAAAGCGAGTTGTCTTCGATGAGCGCGCGCGGGCATGGGATGACCCTGATCTGGGCGCGGACCGCGAGTTTTCGCGAAAGGTGCGCACTCTGAGCGGCAACTATCAATTAGTCCAACTGGCGCCGTGGTTGCTGACGAAAAAGAATCCGATTCGGTTTGAATTCATAAGCCACAAGTTGCTTCGCCTCGCGGTTCCCTGGGCGCTCGCAGCCCTGTTTTTCATTCCCATGTTGTTGACAAGTCCCTTCTACCGCCTGGTGTTCATCGCTGAAGCGGTCTTTTACGCCTTGAGCGTGGTTTCCTTGAGCCGTGTGGCGAGAGGAGGCATGCTGGCGCGGATCGCAGATGCAGCAGGAACGTTCGTGCTGCTGAACGGCGCCGCGGCAGTTGCCTTGGCGAACTTCGTCGTGGGAAGACGGGCGGCGTGGCGATGAACAACAGACTCCAGCCTGACCGCGATTACGGAGCCCTCATTGAGGCATCCGTCCCACACACGAACGCTTCGAATGGAAACGGTGGAAATGGATCTTGGACTGCTCGTGCCCGCTCCACGGTCGCAGATCAGGCGCGACGCCCGATGGTGTACGGCGCCCTCGTGATTTTTGCATGGCTCTATTACTACCGGCCCGAAGACTTCATTCCGGGACTGAATTACATTCCGATGGCGAAGATCACGGGGATCTTCGCCATTGTGGCCTTGTTGGCTGGCCTGATGAGCAGCGGCAAGGTGAAGCTTCCTCGATCAGTGCTTTTTCTATGGCTCCTGCTGTTCCAGATGTTCATCTGCATCCCGACAGCCCTGTGGATGGGAGGCGCATTCTCCACCGTTACCGACAAATTCTCCAAAGCAGTAGTAGTCGCCACGCTGGTCAGCATGGCGGTTGTGACGCTTGAAGAACTGCGCAAGCTACTCTGGATTCAAGTCAGCGCAGTCGCACTCGTAGTCTTCTTCTCGATTCTGCTTCGTCACACGCGGAATGGCCGTCTCGAAGGCATACAAAAGGGCATTCTGGAAAATCCAAACGACCTTGCTATCAACATCGCGATCAGCTTTCCCCTGGGTTTGGCCTTCATGCTTCATTCCAAGGGATGGAAGAAAGTCTTATGGGGTGTCGCGCTGCTGTTCATGGCACTGGGTATCGTTCTCACCTATTCGCGCAGCGGATTATTGGCTTTCATATTGAGCCTCGCTGTTTGCGTCTGGGAGTACGGCATTAAAGGAAAGCGGCGCCTACTGGTGGCCACAGTTGTGGTCAGCCTGTTCGTAGGTCTTGGTTCCGCATTGGTAAGCTCAAGCTATCGCGCGCGCGTGGAGAGTATTGCTCTCGGAAATATCGAAGGCTCCAACGATAAAGGCTCCCTGGAAGCGAGGAAAACGCTACTCAAGAAAGCCTTGATGACTGCGGTGACCCATCCACTTCTCGGAGTGGGGCCGGGTTGCTTCGTCATTGTTGATAAAGGCTGGGTGGTCGCTCACAACACCTATGGAGAGATTGCGGCTGAATCCGGGCTCCCAGGGCTCGCGCTCTTCCTGCTGACGATTTGGGCCGCCTTCAAGAACATTGCACAAGTACGGAAGTCACTGTGGTATCGGGAAGACGCAGAGTTTCGCTTGTTCACTCAGGCACTATGGGCTTGCCTTGTCGCCTATCTGATGGGGGCGGCGTTCGCTTCCACCGAATTCAACTTGTATCCGTATTTCATGGTGGGATACACGTGTGCCATGGCACAGATCGTTACTCAGCCGCTCCCAGCTGGGAAGCGTAATGGGGAGACCATGTTCGGCAGATTGTCCTATGACAGGATCACGCGATCTCAAGCCACGCTCGCTCGATGAGGAAGTCTTATCCGTCCTGCGTTGCATTACGTGCCGCGAACGGCTCGAAGATCACGGGGCTGAGTTAGCGTGTGCCGGATGCGGATACAAATACCCGCGCATTCAAGGTGTGGTTCGCTTTGTAGACGCCCAACAATACGCCGGAAGCTTCGGGTTTCAGTGGCACGTGCACGCCACGACACAGTTGGACACTGCCGAGAGCAGCCGGTCAGAACGCGCTTTTCGCCGCCGCACTGGCTTTCGCCCTGAAGACCTGGCCGGGAAACTGGTGCTGGACGTCGGTTGCGGCATGGGGCGCTTTGCCGAAGTCGCAACGCGCTGGGGAGCGCATGTGGTCGGCGTTGATCTGAGCCTGGCCGCAGAGGTCGCCGCCCGGAATCTTTCTGACCGCACTGCAACAATATTCCAGGCTGATGTTTTCCAACTCCCGTTTGCCCCGGAAAGCTTTGACTACATCTACAGTATTGGCGTCCTTCACCACACTCCGGACTGCGAACGGGCGTTCAAGGCGTTGCCGGCATTATTGAAGCCCGGTGGTCGCATCGCGATATGGCTCTACAGCGGATATAACAAGTGGTACAAGATGAGCGATGTGTACCGGAAGCTGACGCGGCGTATGCCACCCCGTCTTTTGCACACACTCTGCTGGGGCGTTGTTCCTCTCTATGGCATGCATCAAGCGCTCAAGAAGATCCCTCTGATCGGCAAGTCCGTTAGTGGAGCGCTTGCTTACATGATCCCAATGGCTTTTCACCCCGACCGGAGGTGGAGAATCCTGGACACCTTTGATTGGTACTCGCCCTGGTACCAGTCGAAGCACACGTATGAAGAGGTATTCCGTTGGTTTGAAGGCTGCGGACTAGAGGACCTGCGGGTGATCGAGCAGCCAATCGCGGTCCAGGGTCGCAAGCCGGTTGTAATCGAAATTTCCCAGTCGCGTTTAGAAAGAGAGATCGGTCAGTGTGCGGGATAGCAGGCATGTTGGGTCGGGCCGACGAAGTCATTGATGCCGACTCGGTGCGTCAGATGTGCCAGACGATCGTTCACCGGGGCCCAGACGATGAGGGAGTTTATGTCCGCGGTTCGGTAGGACTCGGCATGCGGCGTCTCAGCATCATTGATCTGGCCGGCGGCAAGCAGCCGATCCACAACGAAGACGAGACAGTTTGGGTCGTCTTTAACGGAGAAGTCTACAACTTTCCGGAGTTGCGCCGCGACCTTGCGGCTCGCGGGCATCACTTTTACACGCACAGCGATACCGAAGTGATTATTCATCTCTACGAAGATATGGGCGCTGAGTGCGTCACGAGACTTCGCGGAATGTTCGCCATCGCCCTATTCGATCAACGCCGTCAAAGTCTTTTGCTGGCCCGTGATCGACTCGGCAAGAAGCCGTTGCACTACGCGTTACACGACGGGCGTTTGTATTTCGGATCAGAAATCAAAACCATCCTCGCTGTGCATCCCGAACTCGCCGACATCGATCCTGAGGGACTGCTGCAGTACTTCTATTTTGGATATATTCCCGATCCGGCAACGGTATTCAGAAAAATCCGCAAGCTTCCGGCGGGACACCTAGCGGAGTTTCGGAATGGAGAGCTGAAGATCCGGCAGTATTGGAACTTGCCCGAGTACGGCACTCATCCGCAGATGGCTGAAGAGGAATGTCTGGGGGAACTGGAACGGCGCCTGCAAGAAGCAGTTCGCATCCGTCTCATCAGCGATGTGCCGCTGGGTGCCCTCCTGAGTGGTGGCGTGGACTCTTCCATTGTTGTTGCGCTGATGGCACGGGTCAGCAGCAAGCCCGTGAAGACCTTCTCTATTGGCTTCCGGGAAGAGCTGTTCAATGAATCGGAATTTGCCCGCATCGTTGCGGAGCGCTACGCGACGGATCACCACGAATTGATTCTGGATCCCAACCTTGAAGAGACGCTGACGTATTTGACAAGTATGTTGGAAGAGCCGTTCGGCGATTCTTCCATGCTTCCGACATACTATGTATGCAGAATGGCCCGGCAGAACGTTACGGTCGCATTGTCGGGTGACGGTGGTGACGAGTTGTTTGCCGGCTATGATCGCTACCTGACCGCGATGCAGAGACCTAAATCCGACGTGTTGCAACGTTGGCTGGGGCCGATCTATCGGGATCACATCCACCGCTTGATTCCGGCTGGCACCTACGGCAAGAACCTTGCCTGGAACGTCTCCCTCAACGACCGCGATCGCTATCTCGATGCATTGTCGTACCTTCCAGTATTGCATCGCGAGCGGGACTTGTTCGCTCCGGAATTCCTGGAAGGTGTCGAACGGCTGCCTGATCCGCTGCATCAATGGCAACGGCTCTTCGACGATGCTCCGGCGAAAGATCACTTGAGCCGCCTGCTCTACCTCGACACCAAAACATATTTGAATGGAGATATCCTCGCAAAGATCGACCGTATGAGCATGGCGACGTCGCTGGAAGTCCGCGTGCCGATGCTCGACCACGAGTTTGTCGAGTGGACTGCCTCTCTCCCAGTGGAATGGAAGTATCGGGGAGGTGCTCGAAAGCAGATTCTGAAGAAACTCGCGGAACGAGTCGGTATTCCGCGGGAGGTCGTGCACCGGAAAAAACAGGGATTCCAGTTGCCGCTCGTCGAGTGGATGCGAAGTGAAACAGCGGCGAAGTTCTGGGGCATCTTGCTGGAACCACGAACGCTGCAACGAGGATACTTCAAGCCCGCAGCTGTGAAAGCTACGATCAATGAACATGTGCGTGGAAGGCGCAACCGGTCGGGTATGCTGTGGCGCATGCTTGTGTTGGAGCTCTGGCACCGTAACTTCATGGAGTCACGGTCGAACTGGCACTCGACTCTTTGCGCTCCCGCCCTCCGTAGCAGCGAGGTGCGCCTCCCTAAGCATTCGACCGAAGCCTCGCCACAACAGGCCGCCGAGGCAAACTAGATATACTCGGTCACGGCATGGCAATTCCAACATCAGATGGCCAGCACGATGGTGATCGCAGCACGGCTCCCGTGTTTGTGCTGGGCTGTGTCCGCTCAGGTACGACACTGCTGTACCATATGCTGCTTTCCGCCGGGAACTTTGCGGTCTACCGTACTGAGTCAAGCGTTTTTAATCTGCTCGAGCCGCGATTTGGAGATCTGTCAGTTGAGAGAAATCGGCGACGACTGTTGAAAGCCTGGTGCGAGAGCAAACTCTTCAATGTCTCAGGCCTTGACAAGGATTTCATCAGCGCCAAAGTAATGTCCGAGTGCCGGAACGGGGGCGACTTCCTGAGAATCGTGATGTCGGAGATTGGCCGCCAGCAGGCTGTTCCGAGATGGGCGGATACCACGCCGGAGCACCTGCTTTATCTGCATCGCATTAAGCAGACCATTCCCGAAGCACTCATCATTCACATCATTCGTGACGGCCGTGACGTGGCCCTGTCTGCTGACAAGCAGGGATATATTCGACGCCTGGCGTGGGATCGAATGCCGTCGAAAATGGCTGCCGGACTTTACTGGGACTGGATGGTCTCGAAAGGACGCCGCGATGGCCGCGACCTGGGAGACGATTACATCGAAGTGCATTTCGAAGACCTGATTCGTGAACCTCGGCAAACTCTCAAAGGAATCGGCGAGTTTATTGGCCAAGACCTCGACTATGACCAGATCTTGCGCGTCGGGATTGGTTCGGTTAGTTCCCCAAACACGTCATTTGGCACCGATGCCAACTTCAACCCACTCGGGCGATGGCACAGCGGATTCTCCAATGAAGAGTTGGAGATGTTCGAAGGCCTGGTCGGTCGAGCCCTCGAGGAAAACGGATACGAACTCGCCACCAGGAGTCGGGATGCACTGAATCGCAGTGATTTGCGAGTGATGCGAGCGGTGTACCTGAAGTACTTTGACGCCAAACTCTATCTGAAGGCGAATACTCCTCTGGGACAGTTGCTGGTGACGCGCGCTCTCTCCTGGCTCTGAGGAGCCTGCATCGCTTCAGTCCAAACCGGGCCTGGAGTGCCGCCGCAGATAATTCCGAACTCAAGTGTTGGCCTCTCCGAGCAGATCTCGATAGAAATCGAACACCTTGCGCACGCTGCTCTCATCCGGTTGTGTGTGTTCACCTCGAGCTAACGGCCGCTGCAGTTCGTCCTCTATTGCGCGTAAGAGTGCCGGTAGATTGGACTTTGGAATCAGCCTTATGCCAGCTGGACGCAAGGCAGTTTCCGTGGCGATGACCGGTGTTCCCACCTGCATAGCTTCTCGGACTGAGATCGCGTCGCCGTCATACCAGGTGGTGCGCAGCATCAGGCGCGATCGGGCAATCGCCTCGATGGTGGCTCCATGGGCTACGTCGCCAGGCAGCAAGATGTGCTCCTGACATTGGCGTACAACGATCTTTTCGTGCAAGTCCCGTTCGAGACTGCCTGACCCCAACAGGACCAATCCCAATCGGGCAAACTTCCTCCGGAGCTCAGCGATGGCGTCGATTTGCAGGGGGAGATCATACTCCGGTTCGAGTTGGCCTGCGGAAATCAGAACCGGATCGTGCTCCGCAAAGAAACGACCGAGCACGTCGGGGAAAGAATCGTGATCGTCGAGAAAGGCATATGGTGAAATCAGGCGCACCCGGTCTGGTTGAATTCGCAGCCTCTGAAAAAAGTTCACGATTTCAGGGTTCACGGCAATCAATCCATCAAATCTGCGAAGAATGAATGCAGCAAGTGAGTTCGGCCCAAGAGTCCGACCTTCAGGCGTGGAAGGAAAGCCACCGGAATGAAACGTCATCACCGATTTCACGCCGGGTCGAAGAGTACACGCGAGACTCAGACCCAGAATTCGGTGGGTAAGCATTCCTCCGAGGTGCTGATGAATAATGTCGAACTGCAGGCGTGCCAGCAACTGGAGCAACTCAACAGCGCTGGATGGATAGTACACATCATCGGCCTGGGGTTTACGGTGCCGAGTAACGTTGATGACCGAACAGAGCACACCTTGTTTCCGAAGATAGGAACGGATCGCAACGAGGTTGGTCTGCACTCCGCCGTACGGGGGCGGATACGGCCCAAGTTGAAGGATTCTCATATTCTCAGAGGATCTGTCGCGGCAGGTTTGTGATCATGGCCGGGGTTGGACTGCACGGAAAGATTCTGTTCGTCAACGCACTCCTCTGGTAGCTGACTCAATGGCGTCGATGTCAGCACCCACGTCTTTCCGATCGGAACCCGTGTGCTTAAGCTTGCTTGCCTGAGAGAGATGGTAATCGCCTCCATTTCCTTCCTGAGGGTTAACAAAGCCAGCATCGGTCAACTTTCCAAGGCTTGAGTTCTCCTTTGGCAAACCCGTACCACCGATAATTACATTATTGCGAAAAGTGTAAGAGGAGAAGCAGGATTGCAGGACGATGTCGAGGGACCTGCCTCCCGGGCCAGCCGAACAATTTCTTTCCACACCACCACCTGTCGATGTGACAGTCTTGTTCCCCGTGGTGAAGACGCTATTGGTAATCGAGAGCCGCGTCATTTTCGGCTCCAGGCGGGGGCCACCAATATTGAAGATAACCCGCGAGGGGAACGCTGTGACGTGATCCATGCTGACGTCGTGCAGCGGAGAAGCTGCGGTCGCTCCCGGAGCTGTGGAAATCTGAGCAAACAGGCCACGCCCGTTGTAGGCTTCGCTTTGAATGTCGTCTACAACAATATCGTGAATGCTATATCGGCCCCCATCTTTGGCCGCCCCTTTGTTATCGGAAAGGCCATTCGCGACCTGCAATCCACCTCCGACATGGCTGATCTTTACATTACGGATGGTAATGTCGAGAACTTGGCACGCTGGGCAGACGTTTGTACCAGCCTTTGCCTGATTTTTTGGGCCGAGCACAATCGCGAAACCAGCCTGGGAAAACCCACCCCACGTGTTCTCCAGAACATTGCCTTCAAACAAAACGCGTTGAGCATTCTTGAGCTCAAACAAGTTTTTCACAATAAAAGGGTTCCCATCGACACCGCCCACAAATCCCGGCTGCCCCTTCATCCAGAACATGGGTTTATACAAATGGTTGTGTCTGATCTCAATATCTGAAGGAGTGGTTGTGGCAGCGCCTCCGCCAAAGATGATGCATTCGCCGGCAGCTTCCAGGAAGTTGTTTACGATTTTGAATGGACCCATAGGATCATCGCCAGCTCCGCCGGCGATAGCTTGGGAATCAACACACCCGCCGGATTTTGCTACGCAATGAAAATCCGAGAGATAAGAGTCGACGACGGCGGCATAACGGACGTGACTCAGCATGACGCCTCGAACAGTTTCGTTCTGCAGAGTGCCATGAATCCACATGCGGTCAAAAATGAGATGATCCGCGGTTCCCTTATCAGTTCCAATCAAGTTATAGATCACAGCCGAGGAAACGGCTCGCGTGACCTCCAAGCCGATCAGGCGGTAGTGATTTGCCCCAGGTGCAATGGTCACAGGGCCGGATCCACTCTTGCCTTCGAATACGATTTTCGCGAGCACGTTTCGTGGGCTGGAACAGGGGAACGAAGGCCGCCCCGGTAGTGACGACATTCCCGCATAACAGGGAGTGAGTCTGGTTCCTTCCGGCGGAAGCTTGGAATCGGGGGCACTGGTTCTGACGATAATCCAATGAGAATCGTCACACTTCTTAGCAGGCAGCACGAGGCGATTGAACGTTGCGTCAGCCTGCAGCTCTACCGTATCTCCGCACGAGGCCCGATCGAGGGCTTCCGCCGGATCCTCGCCAGCTCGGACCTGTATAGTCTTCCCCGGAGCAGGAGTATCACGCATCTGACTCTCCACATGCGCTCTTGGGAGCTCAGCGGGTCCGTCGAAATTGCCATTGGAGTGTGATTCGTGGGAGGAGGGGTTTTGAGACATGCCGACGGATTCTGTCCAAGAAGCCGATGGGGCAAGGCAACAGCACAGCAGAACCACTGCAAAACTCATTTGAAACCGAGCTTTCATGAATCCCCGACCATTTTGCAAGTGTGCAGGCTACAACTGTTCCGCTTACTAGCGCAGAGTAGTTTCCTGAGTGGCTAAGCGCCTTCGTGTCACGAGTTCGTAACCGAGTTCTTCCATTGTTTTCCCCCAAGCCTCTTCTATTGCCGCGATCGACTTTTCTGACAGCTTCTGCTGCCATCCGCCAACCTTGGCATCCCGCACGAATCGGATGTCCTGGCGGCTTTTCTTCGTTACGCCCCAGTCTTTCGACTGCTTTTCTTCGAGAGAGCGCATCTTGCTCGCAGAGCTGAGTGCGATCGCCTGGGCGATCGTCTGCGGTGCTGGGTTTATTCCCAACAGTGGCGCCCACTTGGCTAACTCCGCGGCCGGATCAGCCTGAAGGTCCTCGTAGCGCGTGAGGCAAAAGCCGGGCTTCCCCTGACGTAGTCGTACCCAGCTCAAGACGTGGTCTTCCCAGCAACCAACCCGGTTGGCGTAGGTAACGATATCGGCGTTGAGAAAGCGAGTCACGAAATCGTCCATTGGATAGTTGTCGGGAATAATCCTCATCTTCAGCACGTAGTAATAAAACGAAACAGCGACGTCCCGTGGGTCCCTTACGATGTAGAGCACGCGGGGATAACGCGGATCGAAGGATTCGTGACTCTTGATGATTCGGGGTAGCGATCGCAGCACGCGGTCGGACCATAGATAGATCGGGGGCACGCGACGTTCAATGTTGGCGAAGGTTACGGGTTCGTTCGGGTTCAGCAGATTGCCGACCAAAAACCGAGACCAGGTACTGCCGGAGCGGTAGTAGGAAACCAGGAAGAGATCCATGGGAAAGACAGTTAGATTTCTGCCCGCACCCTTCAGTCCAAAAGCCGCTGAGGCGACGCCTTTGAGATAGCCTTTGATTCGACTGTCTTGCGTTCGAGCCCTGGAAGTCATTGCTCCTCACGTTATCGGGATTCTACGGCCAGAACGGTGAGATCTGAGGTAATGTGTCAGCGGGGCGCCGGGCTTGGCGCTCGGGCTGGTTCCTTTCCCATCGCTGGTATCGATACTAAATCAGATAAGCGAAAAACGCCTCACTTGTAACAATCTGTTAAACATCCACGAGCAGAGGGTGCGCAGGCTGGATTATTCGCATCGTAACAATGGCACAGCCATCGCGTGTGAAGAGGCCTGACAGAATTCGTGTGGTCCGGATCGATCTGAATTTCGCCATCGGGCTTCAAAGATTGAATTACTGTTCTTCCAAAGCCATTGCTGTCAGTTCTTTGGTTCCTGCTTCCACCTTCCCAAGGTGCAAAACCCTGCCCGACGAGTATGCCCAAGCCAGTACCAGACCATAGACAAGAGCACCGATTGACCCTTGTATCAAGAGTTGCCCCATGCGGTGCGGAACAAACCAGCGTTGCATCATCATGAGCGTCACGATCAGTGGAATGCAAAGTGCCAATGGTAGGGCGAACGAACGATATACATAAGTTCTCAGGTTTATCCCGAGCAGGCGACAGACGTATCGAGGCAGGAGAAAAATCATTGTAATGCTCATCGGGATGGCCGTTCCTATCGCATCGCCAATGATTCCATAGGGGCGCACCAGAATGATGCTTAGAATCAAGTTGCAGATGCCTTCCGCCAGCACGATCCAAGCCCAACCCTTATGTTTGGCCATTCCCCAGAGGATTCGACCAGACGATGACTGGGCGCACAGGAGCGTGGTGGGATAAAGCAAAATCAACAACACGGGAAAGCTGGGAGCCACATACTTCGCTCCAACCCAGACCTCAATGACAGACTTGCCGAGGATGGTGAAAACGGCGGCAATCGGGAAAATGATGAAAGCGCACGCGCGATTACCCAGCAACAAGATTTTCTGCAATGCCTCCAGATCCCCTTTTGCATGGGACTCGCTCGACATGGGGATGAACAACTGCGCTAAGCCGCTGACCAGGTCTTGGGAATAGTCCATCAGGCGCGACCCGATGGTGAAGTAGGTGACAGCAGCGGCGGAAACGAACGTGCCGATTACCATGGCATCTGTCTTAAAGCGGAGTCGGCTGGCCACGATGATCAGCAGAGTTGCGCTGCTATAGCCTGCAATCATTCGCAGCGTTGACCGATTCACATACCGCGAACTGATTCGCAATTGCAGGAGTGGAAATGCCGCCCAAGCGTTCGCCATTCCGTTGAGTAACGGCAACGTGACCGTGATCAGTGCTACCGTCAACAACCCGCCTCCCCGCTGCAAGGCGACAATGATCAGCAAGGTCCGCAAAAGAGTTGAAACGATATTGATGGAGTTCAGAAGATAAAAGCGCTGCAGCCCTGCGAGAATGCCGCCAAAAACTCCGAGCGGAAAGCCGAGCGAGACCGAACCTCCAACCATCAGCAGTAAGAGCCGGGCGGTGCCTGCAAATTCTGCGGGAATGCGAAAAATCGAATTCACGTAATACGTCGCGATTGCGGTGACAAGCATCGCAACAGTTCCAATCCCGGCATAGCTAAACAGCGCTGTATTGAGAAGAAGGTTCATCTCTTCTTGCTGCCCAGTTGCGGAATACTTCGCGACGTAGCGAATGATCGACGACCGAATGCCTAGATCGAAGAGGCCGTAATAGCCGGTGACAGAGTAGATCAGAATCCAGAGGCCGAACGCCTCATCTCCAAGATGGTGGAGGATGAACGGGGAGAGGAAGATGCCTGTAACAACGTTCACACCAAGGGAGAACCAGCTCGAACCGACATTCTTGAGAATTTGCCGTTTGTCGAACTTCATGCGATGGGTTCCCTAGGAATCCGTTCTGGGTGTTTAGGGTTGCCAGGTAATCGGTGAATGACACTCCCAGGTGTGCTGAGTCGAAGACTCTCGAGAGGATCGTGACCCGTCCCGAATCTACCCTCGATAGTAAATCAGATTAGGAAAAACCGCCTCATTTGTAACAAACCTTTAAAATGGAAGCGGCCGAATGGCATCTATGAAATTATCGGTGGTCATGCCCGTTTACAACGAGAGGGCCACGCTGCAGCAAGTAGTCGGGCGTGTGCTTTCAGTTCCTCTCGACATCGAACTGTTGTGCGTCGACGACGGTTCACAAGACGGATCACGCGAGATCCTGGCGAATTTGCAAAAGGAGTATCCACAGATTCGGGTTTTTCTCCAGCCTCGCAACATGGGGAAGGGCGCTGCACTGCGGCGTGGAATTCAGGAGGCCACGGGCGACTACGTCATCATTCAGGATGCGGACCTGGAGTATGACCCGAAAGAGTATTCGCAACTTTTGGGTCCATTAGAAGCTGGGCAGGCCGACGTGGTGTATGGCTCCCGCTTTCTCGGCGGCGGGCCGCATCGGGTGCTTTACTTCTGGCATTCCGTCGGTAACTGGTTCCTCACTCTGCTTTCCAACATGCTGACAAACCTCAACCTGACGGATATGGAGACTTGCTACAAGGTCTTCCGGCGTGAGGTCATACAATCGATCCGCATCGAGGAAGATCGGTTTGGGTTCGAGCCGGAAGTGACTGTAAAGATCGCCAAGCGTAAGCTGCGGGTCTACGAAGTCGGGATCAGTTATTGGGGACGCACCTATGCGGAGGGCAAGAAAGTCGGTTGGAAAGACGGCTTCCGGGCTCTGTGGTGTCTAGCCAAATATGCATTGAAAGAGCCTGCCCGTGACCCTGTGCCGGTGACTTCCGATTCCCAATCCATAACCGATTCCGCCGCAAATCACCAAAAAGTGATTGAGTCTTAGGGCCACACGAAACTCGGTGAGTGCTACTCCACTGCGGCAATCGCCGCTTCCAAAGCGTCTATGTCAGCGCCCGGATCCTTACCGTCTGAGGCGGCATTTTTGTATGGACTCGTGCTGCGCAAGTGATAGTCGCCCCCATTTCCGTTCTCATAGTTGACAAATTCCATGTTGGAAATCGTCACGGGGAAGGTGTTGCCCGGGGGATATTGGCTGGCAGGAAATTTCGATGGAGTTGCGATGATGGCGTTGTTCGTGAAGGTATATGACTGGAAGCATTTCGGCAGCGCGACGATCGGCGCGTTTTGATACGCACAGGTCGTAGGGCCCCCACCGGTCGACTTGATCGGTACCGTGCCAGCATTGGCGATGTTATTGCTGAAAACGAAGTTCTTCATCGGCTGGTTGATGGCGAGATCGTCCCCGAGATTGAGCATGACCCCAGGCTGCAGGGCTGTCACGTGACTGATTGTGACGTCCTCAAGGATCGGCGCGCCATCTCCGGTTGAAATCTGGGCAAAATCGCCAAAGCCGTCGTATCGCGTTTCGTCAATGTCATCCGCGACGATGTCGTGAATGCTATATCGTTTACTGGCCAGCGCAATTCCGCCGTTATCCGACACGCCGCTAGCCACCACTAAGCCTCCGCCGACGTGGCTGATTCTCACGTACCGAACGGTGACATCTGTGATCTGGCACAGCGGGCACACATTTTCGTCACCTTTAGCTTGGTTTTTCGGCGCCATTTCAATCGCAAATCCAGCCTGGGAGAATCCTCCCCAACTGTTTTCCAGAATGTTGCCCTCAAAAAGAACACGTTGGGCATTCTTCAGTTCAAACAGATTCTTCGCGATAAAAGGATCGCCCTCGCGGCCGCCGACGAATCCCGGTTGGCCAGGCATCCAGATCAGCGGCTTAAACATGTGGTTACGCCGGATTTCGATGTCAGCAGGCGTGACACTAGCCGCGCCTCCACCCAAAAGAATGTTTTCGCCGGAGGCTTCCAGAAAGTTGTCCACAATCTTGAAAGGTCCCATTGGGGCGTCTCCGCCGCCACCTCCAATCGCCTGAGCGTCCACGCAACTGCCCCTTCGCGAGACGCAATGGAAATCGGAAAAGTACGAATCAACCACAGCGGTATAGCGTGTGCCATTCAGCATGACTCCGCGCTGTGTTTCATCCTGGGCGGTTCCATGAAGCCAGCACCGATCGAAGATGATGTGATCCGCCGTCCCACCTTTCTCGTGGACGGCGAGATTGAAGACTACCGGCGTCGAGATACCCCGCGTGATCTCGAGCCCGATGAATCGATAATGACTGGCGCCATTCAAGAAGATGATTGGTCCGCTTCCGGTGCCATCGAATTCGATCTTAGCCATCACATTCTTCGCGGAAGAGCAACTCAATGCCGGACGGGCCGGAAGAGAGCGTATGCCGGCATGACAGGGTGTGATGCGAGTGCCTTCTGGAGGCAGGCTGCTGTCACCTGTGCTTGTCCGCACAATGATCCAATGATCGTCATCGCAACTCTGAGCAGGGAGATTGAACTTACCGGTAAAAGTAGCCCCCGCTTGCAGTTCGAGGGTGTCGCCGCATTTCGCATTGTTCAGAGCTTGCTGGAAGTCTCCTCCGCGGGGAACAAAAGTGACGTTGCCGCGTGCGGGCGTACTCGCGAGATCACTCTGAACGTAGACCCGCGGGAGCTCTGCCGGACCGTCATAAGTACCAGTGGCTAACGATTTGATTGTCAGGGTGATCGCGCTGCTGTCTCGTGTAGAGTTCGCGTCGGTCACTGTCGCTGTGAATGTGAAGGTCCCAGTCTGCGACGTCGTTCCTGAAATCAGTCCGCTGCTTTTGTCGACCGTAATCCCTCGTGGTAAGGATCCTGTCGTCAGTGACCAGCTGTAAGGAGCTAGTCCTCCTGAAACTTGCAAGTTCGCGCTGTACGGATTGCCCGATGTTCCCACAGGCAGATTCCGATTCCCAATCGTTAATGTGGAGAGTGGGTTCACAGTAACCTGCGATGTGGAGACCAGAATGTAGTCGGTCATGCTCCTTGCCGTCACCGTGACCTTTGTCGAGGAGGTGACGCTGGGGGCGGTGTACAAGCCGTTTGGCGAGATCATGCCGGCCGTTGCGTGCCAAGTGACTGCGGTATTACTGGTGGATGTCAATGTCGCGGAGAATTGTTGCTGGCCGCCGGAATTAAGATTGGTGGATGGAGGCGTGACTACGATTCGCGCTTCTGAAGCCTTTGTTGGTCCGGGCGTCGCGGGTGTAATTCCAGCGCAACCCAAACAGAGGCTGGTTGCGGCCACAATGACAACTGCCGACGCAATTCGTTGATACATCCTGGTCCGAGTCTCGTGCCTTTGGAAACCGGGGGACGATTCCAAGAACATCCATGACCTCACTGCATTGGAATTCGCGCGAATCTGGAAGCGCGATCGTCGTGGGATCAATCTAGAGGGGGTAGATCAAGGTGGGTAGATAACAGAGGACACTGGCCGAATGGCGCACAGAGGTTCATGCCGGAAGTCCACCTATCGGCCGAGGCTCGGATGCTTTCCCGCTGAGTTTTTTGATGACCTACCGCGGACTCTGGGATTAACCAGTTTTCAACCGTCCCAAAAGCGACTTGCGTAGCGAGTCGTACATGCGATTGCCGAGCAGTCGTTTGGCAGAGTCGCGAATTGTTTCTTTGAGGCGTGCTTGAAGCAGTCTTTCTCCCCGGCATGTGCGCAGCAGGACATCGCTCCGGGTACCGCCAAGCACTGCGACTCGAGTGAGCGCGAATGGATCGGTGTTCGTTGTGTTGATGCCCGTTTGGCTGGTTGCCATCGTTCGAAAGCCCGCGCCGCTTACGGCATCCGCAACGCGAGCGTTCCAGCGTCCGCCCGGACAGGAGTAATGCTCTATGCGCGAACCACATATCTGTTCGAGACGTTCTTTCGCTCCTGCTGTTTCCTGACAAAGCTGTGCATCGTTGATATCAGTCAGGTACGGGTGAGTCAGCGAGTGGCAACCGATCTCGAATCCCATCCCATGGAGATCTCGGACTTGTCGCTCGGTCAAATATCCCCGCTGCCCGAGATAGCCGATTGTGATGTAGAACGTAGCTCCAAAACCGCGTTCTATGAGGAGCGGTGCGGCCCAGAGAAGATCGGTTTCACATCCGTCATCAAAGGTGATGCAGACGCTCTTGTTCCCGAAGGAGAGCAGCGCTTCAGTTACGCTCTTAACGGTCCATCCGTCTTGAGAAAGCTGCTCCAGATGGCTGCGGAAGTCATCGACAGAAACTGTATATCGAGCATAGCCGGCTTCTGCATGGCACAATGGCCTGCCCGCTACTGAAAGCTCGTGATACATGAGAAAGACTGTGCCGTCGTTAGTCATTCTGTGTCGAAAAATGAATTCTGAGATCGCTACTTGAACATCCGTTCCAGGAGATTGAGCCAATCTCCCAGTTCCGGCAGCGGATCCTGCCACTGAAAATTATCGTGATACGTTCCTCGAACCGGAGTCATAACGGAAAGCAGCGTTCTCAACTTGCCAGGATATGGGCGCGGGTATCCGCGGGGCGCCCCGCGCCACGCTTCCACCAGGTGGCGAAAGTCTCCGAGAAGCCATCTACACCGGACATCTTTACGAAAACCATCCTGCTTGGTGACATCACCGGCCTCGGCCATTTGCGCCAGAAGAGCAGGGAAGTCAACGCCTGCGTAGCAAGCGAGCGGCAATGAATTCCAGAAACGTCCATTCACTTCCATAAGGACGGGCGCCTGGCCGACAGCTTGACGAAACTCGACCATCGCAACACCGTGCCAGTTTAAGGCCCTCAGAATCGCCAGAGAGGCGTTGCGTACCTGCAGATCAGGATCCACGCTAATCCGCACCGCACTGCCTGAGCCCGTTGGATGCACATCGCGGATGCGACGATGAGCGAATTCCGCCCGCAGTTCGCCATGGCACATCAACGCGAAGTAGCCCACTCCGTCTCCGTCGGCGAACTCCTGCACCAGCATGCCGGAACAGATTTTTGCCAGTTGCTCATACCGAGTCTGCAATTCCGCCTCATCTTTCGCATAAAGAGGCCGACCTGTGATTCTCACTCTTCCACCGGAGTCCGACTCCACAGAACTTCGCGGCTTGATGACCACCGGAAAACGAAGGTGTTGCCCCGCCTGCCGGGCTGCGCTTCCATTACTCACAAAGATTGTTTTCGGGACCGCAGTTCCCAGCGAAGCAGCCAGGCGAATCACCTCGTCTTTGTTGAACGCGCGAAGCACATCCTCGTGGGCAGGTAAAACGAGTCTCGCACCAGCGGAGAGAAGCATGTTTCGCTGGGCTGATAATGGAAGTGTTGTAATCTCAGTCATAGGCAGGACAAGCGTGCCAGACCGTCGCCCCGCGATTTCCCGGATCTGTCCTACAAAGCCTCCGACGTCTCGCACCGGGTCCGGATATTCGAACATTCCGCTGCAGTGGCGAGACCAGCCTGCCTTGGACCATGAACTAGACTCACCGACTAGCACTTCATGCCCGGCCATGGCCAGCGAACGAACGGACGCGACTGCCTGATTCTGGTTTCCGTCGAGGACCAGGACTCTCATGATCAGACTGGCAGCGCAGCGTGGTGCGATTGCCGCGCCACATTGGATTGTGTCGCTGTGCTCAACACTTCCGCGAAACGCTGCGCGATCTGCGACCAATCATACCGTGCAGCTGTAGCGGCGGCATTTTCTTCGTAACTCTTGCGCAGTGCAGGATCGCGCAACAGCGATAGCACGGCAGTGGCAATGGCCTGCGCGTCGTCGGCGATCAGCAGGTCCCGGCCATTGGTCACATCCAGCCCTTCGGCACCGATCGATGTCGAGACTAAAGCCTTTGCCATAGCCATTGCCTCGAAGATCTTCAGGCGCGTACCTCCGCCGATCCGGAGCGGCACAACAACCACCGTCGCCAATCGCAGGTAGTCCATGGCCGAGGGGACGGTACCCGTAACTTCAACTGAGGGGGAGGCCAAACGTTGCACGCGAATATTCGGGTTGCGCCCGACGATTTGAAATCGCGCATCGGGGAGCACTGCCAAAATTGCTGGAAAGATTTCTCGGCAGAAATATTCCACGGCGTCGATATTCGGTTCCCAATCCATCGATCCCGTAAAAGCGATGAGTGGGGGTTTTTCTGGGGCAGAAGGTACAACTCGATATTGCTCTGTGTCGACTCCCGTTGGCACCACTGTGATGTCACAGTCTGGACACATTTGCAGCATCTCATCGCGGTCCACGTCCGATACGGCAATCACGTAGCGAAACCTGCTCAATGCGCGCCGCTCGTATCGTTCCATCTTGTAGGCTTCGATTGTGTACGACAGTTTGCGCACGGCAGACTGTTCCGTGCTCGCCATTCGGCGCCAAAGCATTGTCTCGACGTTGTGTTGAAAAAGGACCACGGGTGTAGCGGAGCTTCCAGGAAAGTTCAGCGACGCTGACAGAAAATCGCAGACGGCTACATCGGTCCTTTTGCTATTAAGATGTTGTGAAACCAACGCGCAAACCTTCGAATCCGTAAACTTCTTCACAGCATATGGAGCGGGCGAGGGAAGCCGGTAAAGATAGTCGAAAGACTGAGCCACGGTGCTTTCGGGAGATGCCGTGTAGATAGTCTGCGCGCCGGGCAATTGCTGAGCAATGGCCGCTTCATATTCAGAATCGCGCTGCCCGCCATAGTACGAGAGGAAAATTACCTGATGTTGCCTCGCCAGATGCCGCAGAATGTTGTACGAGCGGATTTTGCCGCCAGTGTCCACCGGCAGCAACTTTCCCGCCTTGACCCAGAGTATTTTCATGGGAGGAGTTGGCTACCAGCACAACCCTTCGTAAGAGGCGCTCGAGGCGGGACGTCGCGATTTCTCGAGATTGACAAGATCCACCACGAATTGCCCTGAATGAATCTGCGATTCCAATTTCCCGCGGTCGATTCCACGGGTACCGATCACGACCACCTCTGCGCCATTAAGCACATGCTCCAATTCTGAAGAAAGCAGCGAGCCGATGTGCGGAATAACGTCCTCAATATATTGTCGGTTCGAGCCAATCAGGCGTCCCAGGGAAACATTGTCATCCCAAATCTTCACATGACATCCTTCGCCAATGAGACGTTTTACTAACTGCACCTGGGGGCTCTCTCGCAAATCGTCCGTCGCCGATTTGAAGCTCAGTCCCAGCATGGCGACGTTCTTTTTTCCGGTCCCCAGGATGATTTCAAGCGCTCGGTCCATGTGGGCATCGTTGCTTGCAAGGAGAGACTGGAACAGAGGCAAGTCGAGATCCAGTTCCTTGGCGCGATAGTTGAGCGCGCGAACGTCCTTGGGGAGGCATGAGCCCCCGAACGCGAATCCTGGTTTGAGATACGATGTCGAGATATTCAACTTGGTGTCCGCGGAAAACACTTCCATCAACGCTTCTGCATCTACGCCTAGAGCCTTTGCCAGCGTTCCAACCTCATTGGCAAAAGATACTTTTACTGCATGCCATGCGTTGCACGTGTACTTGACCATCTCTGCGGAGCGGAAAGAAGTTTCAAATACTTTTCCCGGAACCCAAGCGTAGAGCTCGCGAAGAACTGTGCTATGTGTGGACGCTGCCGCGCCGATGACGGTGATCGCTGGTTCGAGAAAATCAGTAACGGCGGTCCCTTCGCGCATGAATTCAGGATTCACGCACACGCCGAAGTCCTGCCCCAGTTTCCTGCCGCTCGCTTTCTCGAGAATTGGAACGACAATCGTTTCGGCTGTTCCCGGCAGCACAGTGCTCCGCAGCACGACAAGATGGAAGGAATCTTTCGTGCGAAGAGCGCGGCCGATTTCCTCGCACACAGGACCAATGTGGCCAAGGTCGAGTCTCCCGTTGCGCATGCTCGGAGTGCCCACGCAAAGGAAGGAGATATCGCTTTCGAGCACGGCCTTGCGGGCATCCGTGGTAGCGTGCAGGCGGCATCCTTTGTTGGATTCCGTAATCAGATCGCTGACGCCCGGCTCCACGATCGGACTTCGCCCGCCCTCCAGAGTCTCCACTTTGGACGAACTGAGATCCACCCCAATCACCTGGTTGCCTCGGTGCGCAAGGCAAGCGGCGGTGACCGTGCCCACGTAGCCCAATCCGAAGACACTCACTTTCCAGTTCATAAGGACCGGGGTCTCAACCTTTCTCGAAGCTACGGGTCATCAAATTCCAAGATAGCCTAGCGAGCGCGATGCGGCAATGCCGCGAACGGCCCAAATTACGATGGATTGTTGCATTTTGATGAATTTTGGTTGTACCTGCACCTGTCATCTCATACGGGTTCGCAGGAGACTTCCTGCTCTGTGCAGCAAGCGGCCTTTGCCGCTACTATGAAAAGCATGGACTCCGGGGACCATTCGTCCGAGTTGCTCGTTGAGGACCCCCATCGTTCGATTCCTACCCACGGCGGCGGTTCAGCGCCAAATGCTAATGGTCGCAAAGTCTTTTACCTGGTTGATTCCCTTAACGTGGGCGGTACAGAGGTGCAGGCCGTCGAACTCGCCACGCGATTGTGTTCCGAGCGCTACGCCGTCACCCTCGGATGTCTCCGTGCGCGTGGTCCGTTGCTGGCGAAATTGAAGGGTTCTGCCGTCACCATCCAGGAGTTCTACCCCAAAGGCGGCTTCGATTCGGTGGGCGGCATCTATCAGCTGTTTCGTCTGGCGCGTTTCCTGCGACGCGAAAAATTCCAGATTGTACACACGCATGACTTTTACTCGAATGTGCTCGGAATCCCGGCCGCGCTGATCGCTCGTGTTCCGGTCATTGTTTCGAGCCAGCGGGACTTGGGCCACCTCAATCTGTACAAGACACACCGCCGCGTGTGGCTGCGCCGGCTGCAGAAAATGTCGGCAGCTGTGCTCACGAATGCGAACGCAGTTCGAGACGCCTTGCTAACCGAGAGCAGTCTTCCTCCCGAAAAGGTGTGGGTCATCCATAACGGAGTCGATTTGGAGCGCTTTCGCAACCCATCTCGGGATCGGGCTTGGCTTGGCCTTGGCGCAAACACAGCGAATGAAAAGTGGATTGTTCTTGTCGGAAGTATGTATAGCGATGTTAAAGGACATCCCTGGCTGATTGCTGCTGCTCAATCTATCGTTCGGGAGTTTCCTGATGTCCGGTTCCTGCTGGTGGGAGACGGCGTCCAACGACCCGAATTTGAGAACCAGGTTGAGCAGTTGGGCGTTGCGAGGAACTTCTCCTTCGTAGGAGGCCGCGATGATGTGCCTGCAATCCTTGCGTGTTGCGACATGGGAGTGCTGCCATCCCGGGCGGAAGGCCTTCCCAATGCCGTCCTAGAATATTTGGCAGCAGGGCTGCCGACCATTGCGAGTCGAGTGGGCGGCAACTTGGAGATTATCCGGGACGGCGAGACTGGGCTGTTAGTCCCGCCTGAAGACGCCTCGGCCTTGGCAGCCGCAATTCTGCGTCTTTTGAGAGAGACAGGATTGGCCTCAGCCCTCGCTCGCAACGGGCAGAGTTTTGTGACAACGAATTTCAGTTTCCAGCGAATGATTGAACGTATCGATCGGCTCTATACGGAGCTATTGCATTCGCGTGGCAGAGCATGAACATGGTCAGCAAGAACTGGTCGCACCTGTTTCAGCGCGTGCGGACGATGAATCGAGAGGAGATCGCAGATCGGCTCCGCCAACATGCGATGGCTCGCCTGGATTCCCTGCGTTACAAAATTGGATCAGAACCGGTTCCTGCTGTCAGGGACGTGCCCGGCCAACTTCGTCCGCAATTCTTCTTTCGATCCGATGCTATTCCGGGGGTGTGCTCAAAACTCCGGCAACTCTTTCCCGACACCGCCGAGCGGATTGTCGAGCGTGCAGAGCACATTTGCCAGCACCGCTTCGACCTGCTCGGTTATAGCGGCATCGATTATGGTTCTGAGATTGACTGGCATCTCGACCGAGTCAACGGAAAGCAGGCTCCCCGAAAGCCGTGGTTCGAGATCAAGTATCTGGACTTTGCCCAGGTCGGCGACAGCAAGGTTACTTGGGAATTGAATCGCCATCAGCATCTGGTTACGCTGGCCAAGGCTTACCGCCTGAGCGGAGATGAAAAATTCGCGACTGAATTATTTCGTCAATGGCATCATTGGCATGCGAAGAATCCATATCCCATTGGCATCAATTGGGCGAGCAGTCTGGAAGTTGGATTTCGGGCCCTGTCATGGATATGGGTGTACCATCTGCTGGCCGATACCCCCGTGATGCCGGCTGGCTTCCGGGGAGCGTGGCTTCGTGCCCTTGCTATATCCGGACGCCACATCGACTGCTATTTATCCACCTATTTCTCGCCCAACACACATCTCTTGGGAGAAGCTGCTGCCCTCTTCTTTATTGGAACACTCTGCCCTGAGATTGCGACGGCCCGGCGTTGGCAGCAGCGCGGCTGGCAAACTGTATTGCAGGAGGCCGGCCGTCAGGTTCGCAGCGATGGTCTGCACTTCGAGCAGTCGATGTATTATCACGTTTACGCTCTCGACTTCTTCCTTCACTCTGCCATCCTGGCTTCAGTCAACCGCATCGAAGTTCCCAAAGAACTCGACAATACTGTTGAACGGATGCTCGACGCACTTGCAGTGCTCGCCCGCAGCGGCCCAGTTCCTAAAATGGGCGATGACGATGGAGGCCGCGTCTTCGACCCTGCACGCAATCAGGTTCGCCACATGCTCGACCCTCTTGCGACGGGCGCGGTCTTGTTTGGACGCGGCGATCTCAAATGGATCGCCGGTGGCCCCCGTGAAGACATGCTCTGGTTGCTCGGAGAGTCCGGCCTGCAAGAGTTTGACCGTATCCCAGCGTCAGAGCCTTCGAGCAAATCAGCGGCGTTTCGCGCAAGTGGTCTCTATGTAATGACCGGAGTTGGGCACGACTGGCAACTGATCATCGATGCGGGGCCACAGGGCGCTCACACTGCCGGACATGGACACGCTGATGCATTAAGTATCACTGCGAATCACAAGGGCCGCAGCGTACTCATTGATCCAGGAACTTATCAGTATGTAGGACCCGGTTCCGAGCGGGACAGGTTCCGGAGCACAAGTGCCCACAACACGCTGGTCATCGCTGGTCTGGATCAAGCGGAGCCTCAAGGGCCGTTTCGCTGGGATCAACTCCCTATTGTCGAGGCTGAGGGATGGATTGCGGGAAAGACCTTTGATCTTTTCGTCGGAAGTCACGACGGGTATTCGCACCTCCCCAATCCCGCATGTCACCGGAGATTCGTATTTGCATTGAAGTCTGGCATGTGGTTCGTGCGCGACCTCGTTCTTGGATCCGGAAAATATCCGCTCGATCTGTATTGGAATATCGATCCCAGTTTTCGAATTCACAAAACCGCGCAGGATTGTTTCGTCTCGGAGTACAGCGGCCTGCGATTCCTGACATTCGATGGCCACGGATGGTCGCGCAGCGTCGAAGACCATCCCGACTCGCCGGTGTACGGAAAGAAACAAAGTCACCCTGTTTTGCACTTCGCTACCAAGGCGCAACTCCCCGCCGAGTTTGTGACCTTGATAATTCCTTTTGTTGGTATTCCTGACGGGGAGCACAGGCTGACGCGAGTTTCATCCTCTTCCGAGCCGGGCGTGGAAGTGGTGGGGTATCGCTTTAGGACGTCGAAAGACGAGCACGTATTCTTTTTCGGGCGAGGGACGAAGTGGTCGGTGGACGGCTGGAGCAGTGACGCCGAGTTTCTCTATGCGATGCGCTCCGATGATGGGGGCGTGAGGCTGCTCATCTGCTGTAACAGCACGTTTGTGACAGCTCAAAAGCAGCGGATTCTGACGGCTAGCCAGCCCGTACTGCGCTGCGAAGTGCTGGCTGCCGAGCAACCAGAACTTGTTTCCAGCAATCTGGATGCAGTTACGTTCGATCAGGAAGCATGGAGAAGTTTGAGCCGGAACAATCCGGTGGTTGTGAAAACAAACTAGCAAAAGAGTCGATATGTGTGGAATCTGCGGAATCTTTTTTGTAAATCGCGACTGGCATGTACAGGGCAACGTGCTGGCGCGTATGAACCGCAGCATTGTGCATCGTGGGCCCGATGACGAGGGCTTTTTTCTAGAAGAGAATCTCGGTCTGGCCATGCGGCGGCTCAGCATCATCGACGTCAAAACCGGACATCAGCCGCTCTCAAACGAGAACCGTGATGTGTGGATTGTTTTCAATGGTGAAATCTATAACCACGCTGAGTTAAGGTCCGATCTCGAAGCGAGAGGTCACCAATACCGCTCCCGCAGCGACACAGAAACGATTGTTCATCTGTACGAGGAATATGGACGCGATTGCGTAAAACACCTGCGGGGAATGTTCGCATTCGTCATCTGGGATCGCCGCAAACGCGTCCTCTTTGCCGCGCGCGATCGTTTGGGAATCAAACCTTTCTACTACCGCTGGGACGGCAAATCCTTCCTGTTCGGGTCTGAGATCAAGGCGATCCTTGCCTATCCGGACATATCAGCGGAATTCAACCGCGGCACTCTCGGTGAGTACCTCGCTTTTGGCTACCTTACGGGTCCCGAGACCATGTATGCGGGCATCCAAAAGTTGATGCCGGGCCATACGTTGGAACTGAGTGAGCGCAATGCGCCGAATATCGATCGTTATTGGGACCTTCAGACCGGCGTCGAGCTGGCGTCACACCCTCACGATTACTACGTTAGGACGTATCGCGAGATGCTGGAATCCGCCGTCGAGTCACACCTGATGAGTGATGTTCCGCTGGGAGTTTTTTTGAGTGGCGGTCTCGATTCCAGCGCGGTTGCCGCACTGACCGCCAAGGTACGCGGAGACCAGATACGGACATTCGCCGTCGGATACGGGGAAGAGGAGTTCAGCGAGCTATCGTTCGCGCGGCAGGTCGCCGCGCACATTCACTCCGATCATCATGAAGTTCGGATGAGCCGCGAAGATTTCTTTGACGCCCTGCCACGCCTCATCTGGCATGAAGATGAGCCTATCGTCTGGCCTTCCAGCGTCTCCTTGTATTTTGTTGCCCGCTTGGCCCGGGAGCGAGTCACGGTCGTGCTCACCGGCGAGGGCAGCGATGAGACACTCGGCGGGTATACCCGCTACGCATGGACCCTACTGAATTCAAGGATGGATCGGACGTATCGGACCTTGGCACCCGATATTCTCCGCCGGATCATTCGTCAGGGAGTCTCGGCTACTCCGTTGCCTGCCGCGCTTCACCGGAAGTTGGAACACACGTTTCTGATGCGCGACGGCGCCTCCTGGCCTTCGTTCTATTTTGATAATTTCTATTCAGCGTTCTCGGTCACCGAATTACCCGGATTGCTCACGCCTGGAGCGCTTGAAACGGCCGGTCGACCTTATGACGGATCGATGCAGCCGTGGGAACACTCCTCGGGCGACCTTCTCCATCGGTTGCTCTACACCGATATCAACAGCTATCTGATCGAGTTGCTGATGAAACAGGATCAAATGAGCATGGCCGCCTCGATCGAGAGCCGTGTGCCGTTTCTTGACCACCCCGTGGTCGAATTCACTGCGCGCATTCCCGCGAAGGACCAGATCAAAGGTATGGCCGGGAAGTTCATTCTGAAAGAGGCAGTGCAAGACCTTCTGCCGCCCGATATTGTCTATCGCAAGAAGATGGGATTTCCGACACCGTGGGCTTACTGGTTGGCCGGGACACAGCTCGAGCAGATCGAGCATCTGCTCTTGGATCCCCGTTCCACAGAACGAGGAATCTTCCGCATCGACGCTGTTCGACGAATCTTCGCCGAGCATCGCTCTGGACGTCGCGACCATGGCAATCGCATCTGGCGTTTGTTGAACTTTGAGTTGTGGCAGAGGATGTGCATCGACGGTGACGTAGATCCCTCCGTGGGTTCGTCATTGACAAGTGCATCGGCGTAATCAAAAGGTGGCATCGACCGATCTACTTTCCCGCTGAATGGTAAGAAAAGCCAAGCTCGCCGCGCTAGGTCTTCTCAGAAGTGCAGGTTGCTTCGAGTTGGTGGGAAACAGCACGTGGCGGCGCCAAAGGTTGCTGATTCTCTGCTATCACGGGGTCTCTCTCCACGACGAGCACGAGTGGCGTCCACGGCTTTACATGTCGCCGGAACAACTCGATCAACGACTGGAATTGATCGAGCGCCTGCGCTGTTCCGTCCTGCCGCTGGCTGAGGCACTCCCGAGATTGCAAGCCCGCGACCTTCCGCCTCGCAGCGTTGCTATCACCTTCGACGATGGCACCTACGATTTCTACAAGCAGGCGTATCCGTTGCTGAGAAGGCGTGGATTTCCTGTCACGGTCTATCAGACCACCTACTATTCCGACTATCAGGTTCCTGTTTTCAATCTGATCTGCTCATACATGCTATGGCAACGCCGTAATGACCGGCTGGCGGACGTGCCTGAACTGGGACTCAAGCAGTCGTTCGATCTGCGCACCGAGGCATCCCGTCACCGTGTTGTTCGCACTCTCGTCGAACAATCGGAGCGGGAGAATTTGACCGGAATCCAGAAGAATCAGATGGCGAAGCAATTGGCCGGAGCCTTGGGAACCGACTATGCAGCGCTCAGTGCCAGTCGAATTCTGCAGCTCATGAATGCGCAGGAGGTGACGGAGATCGGGAGAACCGGGGTAGATATTCAGCTCCACACGCATCGCCACCGATCGCCGGACCAGGAAGCATTGTTCCGTCGAGAAATTGAAGACAATCGTTCCCGCATTCAGGCATTGACCGGAAAACCAGCGAGTCATTTTTGTTATCCCAGCGGCATCTATCGCGAGCAATTCTTCACCTGGTTGAAGAATGAGTGCATAGATTCCGCCATGACTTGCGATACAGGTTTAGCGAGCAGTAACGACAACCCATACCTCTTGCCAAGATTTGTGGACACAACCGGCCGAACACAATTGGAGTATGAAAGCTGGCTTACTGGAGTGGGATCACTGGTTGCCTTTCGCAGGCTTGCGCCGCAGCGCTATATTCTGCCGGAAGATTAGAGGAACTATCTGCGTTCTGGCGCAGCCGGAACAGGAAGATGTGATTGCACAGCCGCGAGCAGCTCCTCGCGAAGAAACGGTCCACTCGCCAGGAGACCCGATAACAAGGGATTTCTTCGATTGCATCGCAACGCCGTATTCTCCAGAGTGCTGACAAATCCCCCAGAACTCGCCACCAAGGCGGCCCCTGCTGCAACGTCCCATTCGTTTTTCGGTGTGAGTGTGAAAGTGATGTCTGCCACTCCTGCGGCAACCAATCCCAGCTTGTAGGCCACCGATCCCATGGGACGAATCTGGTACTCGCCACTCTGAAACTGCTGCCACTCGCCGCGTTTGACTTCGCTGCGGCTGGCAAGAATCAGCGATCCCTTGAGTGTGGTTCGCTGGCTCGGCCACGCTGGCTTGCCGTTGTAAAGCACGCCACAATCGATTGCACCGATGATTGTTTCATTCGTCGCAGGATTGCAGATTCCTCCTGCAACGGGACGGCCCTCCTCCACAAATCCAATCGAAACGCAGAACTCAGGAATGCCTTGCACGAATTCTCGTGTTCCATCGAGCGGGTCGACCACCCAAACACGGCTCTTGCCAAGCCGCGACACATCGTCGGCGCTCTCTTCCGAGAGCCAGCCTTCGCCTTCGCGTAGCAGATTCTCTCGCATGACCGCGTCGACGGCGCGATCGGCCTCAGTGACTGGATCGTGACCGATCTTGTACTCCGTTTCGATGGCTCCCGGCGTAAAGCGGGCGAATACAACGCGAGCTGCTTCAAGGGCAGCTTCAATGCGGAGAAGAATGTCAGAATAAGCCGAAGTCATGAGTTCCTTGGAATACTAGAGTGCAGGCCACAACATGCGTGCGCCAGTAATCAGGAGCAGAGCGCAAAGCAGGCGTCTTAGCCACAACATCGGTAGGCGGGTGGCCAGATGAGATCCGATCAGTCCGCCCGGGATTGATCCGATCAGTAGGGAAAGCACCAACCCGGGATCCACATTCCCCAGCCGCAGATGGAGAAATCCGGTGACGCCCGTGAGAACCACGGCATGCAGGATATCGGTCCCGACATTCACCTTAGGCGGGAAACTGTAGAACAGCAGCAACAACATCATGATGATGCTGCCAGAGCCGACCGACGTCATACCTACCAGAAATCCAGCCAGCAGTCCGATCGCTGCCATCCCGGCGAAACTCTTCATCGTAGGCGGACGATTCACCACCCGCTCTTCAATCCTCTTCTGGAACAGCAACAGAATGGGAATGACGATGAGGAGTACACCGACTGCACTCTTGATGAAGTTGTTCACTCCGTCCCCATACACGTGACGGATGTACATCAGCAGGTTGACCCCTGCGATCGAGCCGGGGACGCTACCCACTGCAAGAGCGATTACCACTTTTCGCCGAACCGTGCCCTTCTTGAGGTGCATCAGGCTGGCGGGAACTTTTGTGAAGAAATTGAAAAGTGCGTCGGAACCGACCGCCACAATTGCCGGTACGCGCAAGCCGAAGATCAACACGGGGAGCAGCAACACGCCGCCCCCCACGCCGCTCAGTCCGATCAGGACGCCAACAACAAAACCGACTAGAATTTTGGCTGCCAGTAGTGGCATAGTCAGTCCGTGTTTCGGTTAGGCTGCCGCTCCATTGACTCCGATGAAGCCTTCGCGCTCGAGATGCAGAATAATTTCCTGCGCGGCTTCTTCGGGTGACAACTCGCCAGTGTTGATTGTTACCTCGGCATCCGCTGGAACTTCGTAGGGATCCGAGATCCCCGTAAATTCCTTCAGGATGCCCGCGCGCGCCTTGGCGTAAAGTCCCTTCCGGTCGCGCTGTTCGCAAACATCTACTGAAGTTGCAATGTGCACCAGGATGAAGCCGCCGTACGGTTCTACCATCTGACGGACGTGCTTGCGCGTCGCATCATACGGTGCGATTGGCGCGCAAATGGCGATGCCTCCATTCTTCGTGATCTCTGACGCGACATAGCCGATGCGGCGGATGTTGATATCTCGGTGTTCCTTCGAGAATCCGAGTTCCGACGAAAGATGCTTTCGCACCAGGTCGCCATCGAGCAGCGTGACCGGACGCCCACCAACCTCCAGGAATTTGGTCAAAAGCACGTTCGCGATCGTCGATTTGCCCGAACCTGAAAGTCCGGTGAAGAAAATCGTAACGCCTTGACGGCTGCGAGGCGGAAAGCTGCGGCGCAGTTCGTGCACGACTTCCGGATAAGTGAACCATCCAGGAATATCGCGGCCTTCGTTCAGGCGCTGCCGCAATTCCGTGCCGGAAATGTTCAGCACGCGATCGTCCTTCTTCATTTCATCATCGGGAATGTAGCGGTCTTCCTTCTCGAGGTAGACCATCATGCTGAACGGAACCATGGTCACGCCGATATCCGCTTCGTGCTTCTTGAAGGTTTCTTGTGCTTCGTAGGGTCCGTAAAACGGCTTACCGTCCGTGTCCTTGCCCGGTCCGGCGTGGTCGCGGCCCACGATCAGATGCGTACAACCGTGATTCTTGCGGATCAGTGCATGCCAGATCGCCTCACGCGGTCCGCCCATGCGCATCGCGAGCGGCAAGAGCGAGAGCTTCTGCGTCCCTTGCGGATACTTCGATCCCAGCAACTGGTAGCAGCGCACTCGGGTGTAGTAGTCCACGTCGCCTGGTTTTGTCATTCCGACGACAGGATGAAGCAGAAGGTTGGCTTCGACTTGTTTAGCTGCGCGGAAAGTGAGTTCGACGTGAGCACGGTGCATGGGGTTGCGAGTCTGGAATGCAACCACGCGGCGCCACCCCACGCGCGCAAACTCGGCTCGCAATTCCGCAGGAGTAAGGCGCAGCGTGCGGAAGTCATAGTGGGAGGGCATCTGCAGCCCCTCAATCCGTCCGCCCAGGTACCAGGCATTCGCCTTATTCATCACATAGTCGGCGCCGGGATGCGCCTTGCTCGTGCTGTTAAATACCGCTTTCGCTTCGGCCGCCCGGTCCGGCTGCCAGACTTCTTCCACGTGCAGGACGGCCAGCATGACTCCTTCGGCGTCGCGCAACGCAATCTTGCTGCTGCCCGGCGTGAGTTTCTTGGCAAATTCTTCAGTGACATCGAGCGTAATGGGCATCGGCCAGAGAACTCCGCTGGCCAGACGCATGTGGTGGCATACTCCCTCGTAGTCGCCTTTTGTCATGAAGCCGCGCAGCGGAGAGAACCCTCCGCTCATGAGCAGCTCGAGATCGCAAATTTGGCGGGCCGTAAGGTCCCAGGATGGCCACTCGCGCGAGTGGGCTTTCAGTTCTGCGGCTTTTTCAGGTGAGGCAAGAAGATCGATGAGTTCGCCGCCGTGCGGGGTAATCAGATGGCTAGTCGAAGCGGACAAGAGCGTGAACCTCCCAGGTTCGTCGATATTTGGATTTAAACGCCTGTAAGTGCTGCGTCTCGCAGAAGGGAATCAGTACTGATTTCCGGACTGCCTTTTTGAGGGGGATTTCTAACGAGACTTCAAATTCTTGTTGCGGGTCAACCGACCCAAGTTAACCCCAGTGTACACGAAAGAAGTTTCTCTTCTTACGCCACGCAAGTGCCATGCCGCGTAAGGTTGTGCGCTATTGTACTGTAACTTTATAAGGATTAAAGCTTAAACTTTAGTTTTTTGAACGAAACGGGCATTTGATGTGCAAATCCTTGCGCAGGTTGGGCAAGTCATTCCGCTCGCGAAAGAAATGTATGCAAGTTCTTGCGTAGTCCGTAGATCTCAAAACGTGGGCAAATGCTTCTCATTTCTGCGTCGTGCGGCTCAGTTACACTGCATGCAGGTTCCTGAATTCAAAATTTGCTTAGCCTCTGATGAAGACCTGGGCCAAAAAGCAGATTCTCGCCAGCCATGCCTTGCGTTTGGCAGGGAATCTTCGAGAGCCCAGCACTGCCATTCTCATGTATCACTCGGTCATGCTTGACCCTGCTCAATACGCTGACTCCCTGGGCGACATGATTCACCCCGAGTCGGAGTTCCGTCTGCAAATGGAACTCATTGCGCGCGACTATCTTCCCCTTTCTCTGGATGATCTGGTTGGCGCCCTTCAGACGGGCCGGGACCTTCCCAAGCGGTCGGTCGTGATTACTTTTGATGATGGGTACACCGATAATAGCGAAATTGCCTTGCCGATTCTGAACCACTTCGGGATCGCTGCCACCTTCTACATCACCGTGGACTGTGTTGAGAAGCGAACACTCCCATGGCCCAGTCGCCTGCGGTACGCTTTTCGCAATACTCTGCGCTCCACATGGACTGACTCTCAGGCCAAAGTTTGGACACTCTCTCCTGCCGGCCGCCAAGCCGCATTTGTGTCGGTTTGCGATGAGTGCTGCCAACTCACTGGACGAGTTCAGGAAGATTTCGTGCTGCGCGTTGAGCGGGAACTGGAATCCCACGTGCCAAGCCAACTGGGCGCCCTCATGATGAACTACGATCAGATTCGAGACCTTGCGCGTCAAGGCCACATCGTGGGCTCTCACACCATGACTCACCCCAATATGGCATACATTCACAATGGGGAGTTACGAACAGAGCTAGCAGAATCGAAGCGGCGCCTTGAAGTCCAACTTAACATGCAGGTGAAGCACTTTGCTTATCCCTGCCCGGCATTGTCTCCGCATTGGAATGAGCGGACAAAGGAAGCGACTCGCGCAGTGGAATATTCATCTGCCGTAACCACAAACAGCGGGTTGGTCGAGGTTGGAGACAACCCCCTCCAATTGAAACGCCTGAAACCAACCAAGACCGTTGGGGGACTGCAGTGGAATCTGGAATGTGCCTTTGCAGGACGCACGATCTAGCTGGCGGAATGACTTAGGCTCACAAGGGGCGATAACGATTGGCAAGAATCCTGGTCCTGGATGGGCATAGTGCCGCTGCTCTAGTGATTACCCGATCCGCCGGGCGCGCCGGCCACTGGGTTACCGTCGGCGCCAATCACAGCATCTTCGCTCCGGCCAAACTCTCCCGCTATTGCCAGACTTCGCTTGAGTATCCGGTTTCCACGAACGAGCCGACTTTATTTCTGGATGCAATCATCGCATTCGCCCGTTCCCACTTGATCGATCTCATCATTCCAGTTACAGATTGGACTCTGGGACCGCTTTCCGCGCAGCGCGAACGCTTTGCCAACATTTGCCATATTGCGATGCCCTCCAAAGAAGCTCTCGAGTCCTCGTCTGACAAATACCGCACGATCCAGATTGCACAATCGCTAGGCATCAGTGTGCCCGCAACGCAGTTGTTTCGCTCAGACGAGCCAGTCAATTTACCCGCAGCGTCATTTCCACGGGTCGTGAAAGATCGTTTCTCCGTCCGCTGGATGGACAGCCGAGTAGTATTTGGATCCGTTTCCTATGCCAACTCGGCTGAAGAGTTGCAGGCCAAAGTTGCGGAACGTGCAAAGACCGCTGGGGATGTTCTGGTCCAGGAATTCGTTTCCGGTGTCGGCGTTGGAGTGTCCTGCTTCGTTATCGGCGGCGAACTCTTCGTCCCGTTCCAGTGGCTAAGGGAACGGGAAGTGGACCCACGAGGGTCTGCCAGCAGTGCGAGAAAATCCATGCCACTCGATAATTTGCTGATTTCTCAAAGTCATCGACTGATCAAAGAGATGGGTTTTGAGGGAATCGCAATGGTGGAATACAAGCGTACTGCCGACGGCCGCCTGGTATTGATGGAAATCAATGGACGCCCTTGGGGATCGATCGGACTGCCGGTGGCCTGTGGGATTGATTATCCGGACTATCTCATTCGCTGGGCATTGCAGGGTACTCTGCCGCCGGCAGCGAAACGGTATCGCGAGAACATCCTCTGCCGACGCGCCGTCGCCGAGTTGACGCACTTGAGCAACATACGCCGTGGGCGTCCCCGAAATTGGCCAGCTAGCTATCCAGAGTTCTGGCCCAGCCTGCTGCGCATGGCTCTTCCATGGCGTCCCGGTGTTTGTTACGACGATTTGTCATTTTCCGATCCGCGTCCCGGGGTTGCCGGAATCGTCCACTGGTTTCGGACTCGATGGAAGAGGTGACCTAATGCGCAGGCTGTGGATCAACTGCCGCTCGCGAGTCGCGGAAATTACAGATTGTGCTGGCCACAAGGTTACGAATGCAAATTTGTAACTGCCGCCCACAATGCCGCGTGACCTCCAGATCGCCGAGGTAGGGATCTGGGATCTCTCGATCTTTCCATGCCCCTTCGGCATACGCGCTCAACATCAGAATTTTGTCTTGGGCTTCCGGATAGAGCGTGAGCAGTTCCGCCTTGTTTTGAAAGTCCATCGCAAATACACAATCTGCACGCCTCACCATTTCCCACGTCAGCAACTTGGCCCGATGTTGCGCCAGGGAAATGCCGAGATCGCCGGCCGCTTGCTGAGCCCAAGGATGCGCCTCGCAACCAGCGACAGCGTGGAGACCAGCGGACACAATCCGGACCTGAGACGCCTCGTCGGGTGCGGATTCGTCGATAGCCTTCCGCATCAGGAACTCTGCCATGGCGCTGCGCATGATGTTCCCGAAGCAGACGAAAACGAAGGAGCGTGCCTTGATGGGCGCTAGTTTCTGATTGGCCGTGCGCACCCCCAATAGGTCGAGTATCCGCAGCGCTGCGTAAACCCGTCCCGCTCGCGGTCCCAAGCGCAGCACGATGCCTCGCTGCTGGCGCAAAAAGGCAGGAACAAACTTGCGCAGAATGTTCCTGGTTCTCGTGGAAGTAACCTCAGACTCGTGATCGTTCACGAGTTTGTTCCTCGGAAGATGGTCTCTTGCCCAGGCATAGTTTTTGTTTTGGACACCAATTCGTACCCGAGCCGCTGCATCAGGTCTCCCCAAGCTTCTTCGATTGCCGCCACCGATTCCGGGGCCAATTGTGCTTTCCATCCTCCGGCCATTGCGGAGCGCACAAAGGGTTTATCCTGCCGGGTGTTCTTCGTCAGGATCCAGTCGGCAGCTTCTTTTTTTTCCAACTCACGCATTCGTTCGGGAGAACTCAGTTCGACCACGTGCCGCAAAGTTTCCGGACGCGAGTCAATTTGCCGAAATGAACAACTTTCAAGAAATGCAGCCAACTGCAGAAGGGTTCCCTCGGAATTGCTCTTCATCTCCTCATAACGTAGCAGCAGGAATTTCTCACTCTCGTTCCGCAATGTGATCCAGCTGAGAACATTGTCCCGCCACGAACCAAACTTGCGGTCGAACTCTCCCGTGATGAAACGCGGCACGAAGCTCGCCATTGGATAATCGTCCCGAACAATTCCCGCCTTGACGTTATGGTGATAGAAAGAGACCGCAACGTCCCGCGGATCCCGAACTACATAAATCACACGCGGATAGTGCGGCTGAAAACATTCATGGCTCTTCAGCATTCGTGGTCGGGGCAACTGTCGCAGGACCCGGTCACGATTGAAATAGATTTCAGGAATCCGAGACTCAATATTCGAAAAAGTTAGCGGCTCATTCGGGTTGATCAGGTTGCCCAGAAGAAAACGCGTCCAGGTATTACCTGAGCGAGGATACGACACCAGGAACATGTCATCGGGATAAACGGTGACGCCGCGCCCGGCAAGTTGCCGGCCACTGATGACTCTGGCGGCCTGCGCCAGCGCTCCCCACAAGCGCCGCAAATTTACATTCGTTCCTGATCCCTTGTTCGGCGTCATGGATTCTGTCGTGTGCTCGAGACCGTTGCAAAAGAGCCGTTCCACCCTTTTGCATGCCGCGATGTTGGACTGATACGCCTGATGCTATCCGCCAGTTCCTCCGCAAAAATACGCACATGTGGCTCCCGCAGAATCTCCATATGAGGGAAATCGACTTCACAGATTTGCACTCCGCTCCTTGTTCTCGCGCCCCAACCCATCTCCCGATCATTGATGTAGTAGAAGGGCTGCTTCGGTCGCTTGAACAGAATGATGGGCGCTTGAAAGCGCGGGGCCATAAAGTTCTCGGGCCAGTAGGTGCGGCCCCAATCGGTTCGGGCGGGCTTCGCTTCTCCTAAACTCCGCACTTTGTTCCGCGCAATACGTTTATAGGAAACCAATCGCTCTACGAGATTTTGTTTCCTCATCTCGTGCAGTTTCTGACCGTAGTAATAAACCTTCCACAACCAGCGAACCTGGCTATGCTGTAATACCCAGGTATCGAAGATTGCAAAAAGACCGACTTCGTCTCCCAGCGACTCCAGGCTGAGCACAATCTGCTCCGAGATGTGAGTGCCATCGCAGAACCCGCCTAGGCAGTAAGGGCCGTGTGGCTGCACCGATCGCATGGCCGCGATATATTCCCGGGTGAGGTTCTGCATCTCCTCTTCTGTATATGGACGCTTGCCGCCAGTCACGGGCGCGTGTCCCTGAATCTTGTAGACGGTTTGTTGTCCGCCCATATGGCGCGCCAACATGGCATAGCCGAGGGACTCCTCCCCGGGCGGCACGATGGCGAAGAAAGGGAGGATGTTGCCATCCCCGTGCTGGATTTTCATCACGACCGGATCATGCTGAGTCCCGGAGTCCCCTTCAATCAGCTTCGCGAGCGATTCGACCGTGGCACCGTGAAACATCGCCGACAAAGGAATCTGCTGCCCCGTTTCCTGATGTAAGCGCACTAAGAGGCGGGCCGCCAGCAATGAATGTCCACCGAGATCAAAGAAATTGTCCGTCCGGCCGACAGATGGCAGGCCAAGGACCTGCGCAAACAGTGAAGCCAGCTTCGATTCGGTTTCATTTTGCGGCGCAACCCGCTCATCGTGGTCGGTACGTTCCAACGGTGGCGCGGGAAGAGCCTTACGGTCGACTTTGCCACTGGTCGTCATCGGGAATCTGTCCATGAATACAAACCGCGAAGGGACCATATATTCAGGCAGCCACTCTTTCAATTCGCGTTGCAGATCATCCGGTCGCAATTCCTTGCCGGAGCCCGCAATCAGGTAAGCCACAAGCCGCCTGTCTCCGGGAGCATCCTCTCGCACAGCGACGACAGCTTGACGAACGCCTCCACACTTTTCCAGCACCGTCTCGATTTCCCCGAGTTCGATCCGCAAGCCCCGGAGCTTGACCTGAAAATCCGTTCGGCCCAGATATTCGATATTTCCGTCTGGTCGAAAGCGCGCCAGATCTCCGGTCTTGTACAACCGCGCGCCGGGATCGTCACCAAATGGATCAGAGATGAATTTTTCCGCTGTTAAATCAGGCCGATTCAAATAGCCGCGGGCAAGTTGGATTCCCCCGATATGCAGTTCACCCGGTACTCCGATTGGTGTTGGTTGCAGGGTCGAATCGAGGATGTAGATTTGCGTATTTGCAACGGGACGTCCAATTGGAACAAACGTGCGCTCATCGTTAGGCTGGCATTGCCAATACGTCACATCAACGGCGGCTTCAGTCGGACCATAGAGATTGTGTAACTCAGCCGGCAAGCGCTCGAAGAATCGCTGCTCCAGTTCGGACGATAGCGCTTCGCCGCTCACAAAGACCTGCCTGACGTTTCGACACCGCTCGAGTCCACCGGACTCCAAAAAGATACTCAGCATCGAAGGCACAAAGTGCAGAGTGGTGATCCCATGTTCCGCAATGATATCCACCAGGTAAGCCGGATCGCGGTGGCCTCCCGGCCGCGCCAGAACCAGGGTCGCTCCCGTCAGCAAAGGCCAGAAGAACTCCCACACAGAGACATCGAAGCTGAACGGCGTCTTCTGCAGAATGCGATCTTTTCTGGTCAGCTTGTATGCGTCCTGCATCCAAAGCAACCGATTTACTATGCCCGCGTGGATGTTCGGCACGCCTTTAGGCCTGCCCGTTGAGCCGGACGTGTAGATCGCGTAGGCGAGATTCTTGCCGCCGACAGCCACAGTAAGGTTTTCCGTTTTCTCGGCAGCGAGTAAAGGCCAACCCTCATCGAGACAGAAAACGTTTTTTGCACCTTGGGGAAGTCGGTCGCGCAGGTGGGCTTGGGTCAGGATGACAGCAGGATTGGCGTCCTCCAACATCGTGAGCAGGCGGTCTTTCGGGTATTCCGGATCGAGCGGGACATATGCTCCGCCGGCCTTCATCGAAGCGAGCATTGCCAGGACCAACTCGGTGGACCGTTCCGCGCAAACTCCCACCAGGACGTCAGGCCCAACCCCCTTCGTTCGCATCCAACTTGCCAGTTGGTTTGCCCGATCATTGAGTTGTCGGTAGGTGAGCCGTTGCGAGTCAAAGATCACAGCCATAGAGTCAGGCGTCTTTTCGACTTGCCTCTCAATCAGCTGGTGAAGAGGAACATCCTGCGGATACTCGACTCTGGTATCGTTCCACTCAACCAAAACCTGATGTCGCTCTGATTCGCTCATCAGCGGCAATCGCAAGATCGAAGTGTTCGGATCGCTTGCAGCCGCTTCCAACAAGATCCTGTAATGCTCCATCATGCGCGCGATCGTCGCATGTTCGAAAAGATCGGTGTTGTAGCCGAATCCGAAATCGAGTCCACAGTCCCTTTCGCAGATCTCTATGGATAGATCAAACGAGTCTGTCCCATTATCGATGTCAATGACTCTTGAGGCGGGGACAAAGTCGAGGTCAGCGGCGCTTTCCCGCATCTCGAACATGACTTGGAATATCGGATGCCGCGCCATATCCCGCTCCAGGCGCAGTGCCGCGAGGACGTTTTCGAAGGGCACTCCCTGATGCGAAAAGGCATTCTCAACAACGTCTCGAATCTGCAGCAGCAAATCGGCGAAGCTGGGCTCCCCAACAATGGACACACGGAGCGCCAGCATGTGTTCCAGAGGACCAACTACTCGTTCGAGCTTCTGTCCGTTGCGTCCGGAAACTCGTGTCCCCACGACCATATCTTCTTGCCGTGAATAGCGGTGCAATAAAACGGTGAACCCCGCCAGCAAAGCAGTAAACAGTGTTGCTCCCTTGCGCTGAGCGAGGTCTCGGAGCCGCACAACCGATGGTTCCTCGATCCGCAACTGCTGACGGGTGCACGAAAATGTCTGAACAGCAGGTCTGGGCCGATCCGTCGGCAGATCGAGGCTCGACGGTGCATTAGTGAGCCGTTGCTTCCAATAGGAAAGATCGTGCGGAGAATCTTCCTTGACGCCCGCGCCGTGGTATTGAGTTGGATCACCAAGCTCAAGCAATCTATTGTTCAGCCGAGCGTTGTAAAGCGAAAGAATCTCAGACAGGACAATTCGCGCCGACACCCGATCGCTGACTATCCGATGCGTCACTAGGATGAGTTCGTGCTCCGATTCAGACAGGCGCACGTTCCTCATCCGTAATAGCGGACCACGACTCAGGTCAAAAGGCCTCGCCGCCTCGGAGGTTTCGAGTTCAGAAACCCGGATCGCCAAATCTCCTTCAGGCTGACTGCTCAGATCTGCAGAAGCGATCTTCAGCGGCACAGCTTCCAACAGCACCTGCAACGGCTCCCCGCTTTCTGTTCGGAACTCGCTCCGCAAAATTGCATGCCGATCGAGAACATCACGCAATGCGGTGCCCAATATTTCAAGGTCGATGAAACCTTTCCAACGAACACCCAATGAAACATTTTCGGCGGCATTGTCCGGGTCCAGCTGCTGCAGGACCCAGAGCCGTCGTTGCGCGGGAGTGAGAGGCAGTTCACCATTCGAAATGGATGCATTCGACTTCATGAACTATTCCTTACGACTCAACTCCTCCCCGTAAGCGAGGGCGGCGGCGTAACCCACTCCCACATGCACATTGCAGACTGTCCACCACTTCGCCTCTTCAGCAACCGGCCGGGTCGCCAGGAGGGCGTTTTGCTCATCCGGCGCAATCGACACATCGAACTGGTCTAGCGGCAGAGAAAGTCCTTCGCCTCTAGCCTTGATATAGGCTTCTTTGCGCGTCCAGCACCGCAGGAAGGCTGCATGCAAATCCTCGCCTTCCAGCTTGCCGAGCTCTTCCCGCTCCTGAATCGAAAAGAAACGTTCCGCGAGTTTTCGCACATCGGTTGTTGAGTGGAGTTTCTCCACATCCACACCGAGATCCCGGCCGCAGGCGAAGGCTAACAGGGCCAGCCCCTCAGTGTGGGAAACGTTGAACTGCAGACCAGTTGCTCCATCGAGAATGGGCTTGCCGTGCTCGGTATAGCGGAAACGCACCATCTGAGGAGAGCTTCCAAGATAATGAGCCACCAGGGAGCGCAAAGCGCTGCGGGTCATAACAAATTCACTGCGAGGCCGTTCGACCCGATACCGGAGTGCTTTATCTCTTTCATCCAACGAGAGCAGTTCATAACAACTCTCCTGGTTGTCTGCCACTGTTTGCAACGACAGGCGCCACAGATGAACAACATTTGGCGGCAGATCTGGCGGCCGAACATCTTTCGTTACATCGCGGATTTCGCAGACCTCAACCTTCGTTCTTGACCCCATATCGAAGTGCCGTGAGCTAATCGTTCCTGCGCTGTCTGTGTTGCACAAGGCCCTGAGACTTCGCTTCTTAAGCCTACAATGCCAGTGTTTCTATGCGATTACAAATGCTTAACGAAAGACGAGGATTTCGGCGGTAACGGTTGTTCTCTGACAGGTAGTAAAGTCTTTCGCTTGTCATTTGCGCTCCGGCCTCGAGCGCTAGCGTTGCCGCCTTCTTCCGTTGCCAGACGTAGCCTTCGATCTGCTCCCGCGCGGTTCATGGTGAGCGAAGTTGATGTCCGAGCCATGGCTTTCCGATTTTGAATGCACCGGCTGCACGTGCCCGGTTTCCGTTGCAGTCTTGTGTTTCGATTGCGCCTGCAGATGCTGCACGTTTTGGTGTTCGAGCCGGCTCAGTTCGTTTTGCCGTGCAACCTCTGACTTGGAATTGACGTTGGCCGGTGCGGTAGAGCGAGGCATCTTCTTTTCATCGGCTGATCTTGTCGGATGATACTCACTTGCGGACTTACCTGAACCAGAGGGGCTGCTATGGAACGTCTTGGTTTGCGCCGCTGTCAAAGTGCAGAGCGAAAATAAGATTAATGCCACGCCCATGGGCGCATTCTTCATACGTGTCCTCCTTGCGGCTGGGAAGCAATCGTACGCTGTCCGACCAGGCCCTGATCGTTGCCCTCCGCCTCCAATTTCATACGCGACGCCGCCTTCTCATCCACGAGGACCATCTCATCCACCTGCTTCGAAGTGAGCGGTGAACGCAGTGCCCTCAGGAGGGCATTTTTCTTCGACTGAAGCTTTAGCTCAAAAAACCGGCGATAGATCATACGGTTCCATGCCACGTAGGTCCGGCTGGTAGGTCCCACGCCGGTGCTCGCCAGGTCGTAGCCAAGTTCCAGCAGAGTGTTGCCGATTAGCCCCTCGATTCGAGTGAGTTGCTCTGCAGTGAGTTGCTTCTTCCAGCGTCCAACCGGGTTGAACTGGTCATCGTTATTGGATCCTTTGAAAGAAGTGTTGGGCCGGGCCACGGCCCCAACTGCATTCCTTTGAATCGTGTCGTAATCGAGATCCTGCCCCAGGAATTCACTGAGGCTGGGCAACACGGCCCGCGGGTCGGAAATCAACTCCTCGAACCGAACTTCTTTGTAGTCCGGCCCTAACCACTTACTCGCCGCCCGGCCTTTCCCTGCAATCCACTGCCAATAGAGGGCCGCGCCTTCCGGCGTTTCGCGCTCCTTCCACGGAAACGGACGAATATAGCGCTTCTTGGAGAGCGACAGGCTCACGTCCCGGCCGTCGCGAATCATATGAATGATGAGAGCATTGGGGATGGTCCGCTTGATTTCCCGCAAATGGAGGATTTCCTCCGGAGCGTTTCCGGCCCACCGGCGCGCTCCTTGCTTCCGTGCTACCTCATCCATCACGATCCGGAGGAAATCACCTGCGTTCCGGCAGTCTTCGAGGATGGACCGTTCGACCTGGCGCCGATCCAATCCGGAGATGCGGAATAAGGAGCTACCCACCCAGACCTCGAACATTCGCTCGCGGTTCTTGCGTACCCCTAAATCGCCAAATCGTGGCGCCAGCAAGTTAAAGATGTTCGATTCGCCGAGGTAAAGTGCAAAACCACCCGCCGACAGCAACATGTCATACAAGAGAGTTGTTCCGGACCGGGCACTTCCAACTATGAAGACAGGTGCACAACCTCTGGTTCTGGCCTGGCGGGTGGACTGCATGAACAAATCTCTCCGCGGTTAGGACGCAAAAAGCGGGACTGGGGAAGTCACGCTAATGTCATTGTACCAAACCAATTTGGGATGCTAGACCTTCGGCCGGAGCAGCACAATCCGGTCCTGCCCCTCCCGCGCCCCTACCCCAAGGATTTCTCCGCGGTTGTTAATGGCAAAAGCCTGGATCAGTTCCCATCCCGTGCCGGGTTCCAGCATGGCATTCAGGTCAAAGAGACGGTGATCTCGATACACGAAGCCGTGGTAGCTATCGTCCCCATCCGTCAAGGACCCCCCTACGACTTCTCCGCGGTTATTGATGTCGCGGGCAATACTGAAAGAGCCACCCAGTGTTCCCAGTGGGCTTCGCTTTCCTTGTTCCTCGATGAATCCTTCAACTCGGCCAGTGCCGGCGTTGAGGCAGACGCCGGCAGCCTGTCCGTAATCGTTGATCGCAAGAATGTCATTCCGATTATTGTCAAAAGGGCCCAAATCGATGACCGCTAGCATTGCCTGTTCTTGGGCAGCCGCCG
>Ga0335085_10001584_pt1 | contig 46953 bp, 44 predicted proteins | sample Lox_Sample_45_FD_206712 | JGI IMG/M metagenome (GOLD analysis project Ga0335085, IMG submission 206712) | Soil microbial communities from Loxahatchee National Wildlife Refuge, Florida, United States - Lox_Sample_4.5 | ecosystem: Environmental > Terrestrial > Soil > Wetlands | place: USA...
AACGCGGTGCACGCCCCCCTCGCCGCCTTCGGCGGCACTCCCCCCGTAAACGGGGGGAGAAACGAGCAGTGCGGTTCTGACTATCTTTCCCATGGCGCTCACCAGTTCTTCGTGACGCGCACGCCGAACAGGCGCGGATCGGTCGTAAAGATATTGGTCGTGAGCGCGGTGTCGTCGGAATTCAGGAACGCGCCGGTGATGGCGGTCGTGTTGAACACGTTCTTGAGATAGCCCATCACCTGCCAGCCATCGGCGCTTGTCAGGATGAGCGCGAGGTTGACGTTGGAATAGCCGCGCAGCTTGTCGTAGGTCTTGTCGTTGAAAACGCGCCACCAGCTTTGCGACTGCCAGTAGAAATCGCTATGCAGCGTCGCGGCCCAATCTTCCGACACGGGCACAGTCCAATCCGCACCGAGCGAGGTCGTGAAATGTGGCGCGTTTGGAAGCTGGTTGCCGCTCAGGTTCTTGTAAAAGCCTTCGCCATTGTTGGGGGGCGCGTAATTGATCCCGTTATATATGTCCTGGCCGACGTCGGGGTCAGGTATAGTGCCGGTGGCCGGATCCACCCAACCCGCCTTCGGATCGAAGCCGAGGGGAGGAGCGCAGCAAGGAAGATTAACGGTAGGATCGACATGGCGATTGTAGGCCGTGTAGCAGGCCGTGTATTGAAGGCTGTCGATGTAACTGGTGCCGCCAGCAAAGTTCGAATGATTTGCGATTCCCGTGGCCACAAGCTCGGCGACGACATAATCCGGTAATATGCAATTCGACGTAGCAACGAAACTGGGCTTCACGACCATCCAGCCGGGCTGACCGGCGGTACGATCCATCAGGTCGATCGCTTTCGAGCCTTTCGCAAAGCGCGCATCCTCATAACCGCCGGCAAAGCTGAATTTCAGACCCGGAATCGGCTCATAACTCGCTTCCAGTTCGGCGCCTTTCACATGGGCGTTGAAGTTCGAGTTGACCGCTGTGCGATCGACGATCTGCGAAATCTGATAGCCCTTATAATCGTAATAGAACACATCGCCATTCAGCGTGAGCCCGCCATCGAGCATCGTGTTCTTGGTGCCGAGCTCATAGGCATTGATGAACTCCGGCGCGAAGGTCAGAGGATGCGTGGCGCCTACACCATACCCGGTAAAATAGGCTGGCGGCGGCGGATTGGCGCCGCCGGCCTTGTAGCCGCGGCTGAAGGAGCCATAGATCAGGGTCTGGTCGGTGAAATCGAGCTTGGGCGTCCAATCCGCAACCGCGCGGCCCGTCCATTCGTTCCACGATTGATCGACGGCGCCAAAAACCGGATAGCCCCAGCCCACCGTCAAGGTCTGGCTTGGGATTTCGAGGAAATGCTTGTGGTCGCTCGTCCAGCGCAGACCCGCCGTCAGCTTCAGATCGGGCATTACCTGATAATAGGCTTCGCCGAAACCGGCATAGGAATTCAGGACATACGGATTCTCGCTGCGGAAATAATTGTGTCCCTGTCCGTCGAATCCGGGCGTCAACGGCGTGGGATCCGTATAGGCACAATCGCTGATGGGCTGGCTGCCTCCTATTCTTGCAGGAATGATCAATTCCTCGGGGACGCCCCAGCACAGGCCATTGGAAATGGTGGCGCCACCCCTCGGCACATCCTGAAACCGTGATTCAAGACTTATGAGATTGAGGAAGACGTAATAGTCTTCCAGCGTTTCATAATGCAGATAATTTCCGCCGACGCTGAAATTGAACGGCCCTTTGAAGCTGGAGGCCAAGCGGAATTCCTGACTGAACTGCCAGGCATGTTCCTGCGACAGGTCCTCGCCCACGAAACGGTCCGAACAGCCGAGTTGCGGATCGCAGAGTATGCCGCCGGGTGTGAAGGGATAGCCCGTTGAGCCGTTGCCATATAGATCCGGGTTGGGCTGCGATGCCGAGGTGAAGAAGATTCCGGGATTGGACGCAAAGCGGTTGAAATCCTCGATCGATCCCAGGAAATCGTGATTGTATCCGGTCTGCGAGCTGAGGGTGAGTGCGGGCGTGACCGCATAATCGACATTGAATTCGACCGTGTCGTTCTTTGCCTGATAAACGGGCTTGAGCGCCGTTTCGATCACACGCAGATTTCGCGATTGCACATCGCTCGCATAAGGATCGCTTCCCAAGATGAGCGGGCCGCCGACGAGATTGAAGCCACCGAATTGTGTGGCAAAGACAATCGGAAGGGAGTCGCCGTTGGGCGTTTGGAAGGACAGCGGCGAATAAAGTGATGTCGGCAAACAGCCCTGGCTCAGCACGGCACGCGCGCCACGATCCGTCGTGATGAATTGGCCCGCCGTATAGGTCGTGTTGGTAGCGCCAACATATTTGAAACCCTGTTTGAGAGGCCCGACCGTGCTCGGACCGGGATCGTAATTGCAGAGCTGTTTGGCCGTGCGCATGCGATCATCGTCTTCGGAGAAATGCTCCCAGACGAGATAGGCATGGATATTTTCCGCAGGCTTCATGCCCAGCGTGACGCGCGTGGACCACAAATCGCGGCCATCGACCTGATCGCCGGTCAAATCATTGTGCGTGTAGCCATCGCGCTTCGTCCATTCGCCGGCGACGCGCAAATCGATGCGATCATCCACGATCGGAATATTGACCATGCCTTCGTAGCGGCGGTTGGAATAATTGCCCCAATCGGCTGAGGCCATCGCTTCGAACTGATCGGTTGGCTTTGCGGATATGACATTGACCACGCCAGCCGTCGCGTTGCGCCCGTAGAGCGTGCCTTGCGGCCCGCGCACGACTTCGACCTGATTGACGTCGTAGAATTCTTGCTCGAAGAAGTGGTTGCGGATGAACGGAATATCGTTCAGCGCGACCGCCACGGCCGGATCGGTAGCAACCGAAATCGCCTGCGTTCCGATGCCGCGGATTTGAATTGAATAGCCCGTGAAATTCGTCTTTGTGAAGGTGAGGTTCGGCACTTCCTTCACCAAGTCCGGCCCGCCCGCGATCTGGCGTGAGGTCAATTGCTCCTGCGACAGCGCGGTAATCGCAATTGGAACCGTCTGAATGTCACCCTTGATCTTGGACGATGTAACAACTACGGTTTCGACGCTCGCTGCCGCGTGCGCAGGCGTAATGGTATCGGCGAGGCGCGTAACAGGTTCTGCCGCTTCGGACGTTTTCTTCCGCTCGGGCACGATTTCCATGACGCCGGACAATCCCGGCGTGGCGACGAAGCCGGTGCCCTTCAGGATTCGCGTGAGCGCTGCTTGCGCGGGCAGATCGCCCCTTACGCCGTGCGTCTTGACGTTCTTTACGGCATTGGCCGCGACGACAACCGGAATGCCGGATTGCGCCTGATAGGCATCCAGGGCCGGCGCGAGATCGCCGCCTGGAATATTGAAATTGGCGGCATACGCGCTCGTGCTTGCGAAAACCGCAACAGCGATTCCCCCCATCAAGCGGGTCTTCAGCGATTGGTTATTCATAGTCCCCCCTGCTCTGGACAGTCGGACGTGCTTCAGCGCGCCAGAACGATTTCGTCCCCGTGATTTTCGGCGTGTAATCCGAAAAGGTTTTTCGCCACATGGGCGAACTCCGCCAGATCGTTGATCGGCAGCATTCCGTTGATCGTCTCGGTTCCGGCGCGCGGATCGTCGAGAACGATTTTGGTCTGGTTGTAACGGTTGAACTCGGCGGCAGCGTCAGCGAGCGGCGTATTGTGGAATTCCAACATTCCGCTGCGCCACGCCAATGACGCCAGCAGATCCTGCATCGGTTGTTTTTTCACCGAGACGCGATCTACCGAAGCGACCAGAACATCGCCTGAGGTCAACACTTCGGCTTTCGCATTGGTTTGGGCGTAAGGATCGAAACGAACGCGCCCCTCGACCAGCGCAACCTGCAAGCCACTCTTCTCGACACGAAGCGAGAATTGTGTACCCAAATCAACAACACGATGGCCTTGAGCGGTAACGACAAACGGCCGTGTCGCATCATGGTGGACCTGAAAGTAAACCTCGCCCCTGTCGACGGTTACCGCGCGCTCCTTGCTGCTCAAGGCGACACGCACGCTCGTATTGGTATTCAACTCGATCTTCGAACCGTCTTTGAGCGTCAGAATTTCGCGGCCACCGACCGGCGTCGAATAGGTTTCCGTCTGCGGCGTCGTGAGATAGGTAGCAAGAAATCCACCCAGCCCCAGGAATACGCCGAAGACTGCGGCGATCTTGAGATAGCGGGTACCACTAGAAGAGTCGGGCGCTACGTCCGGGCCTTTCTCGGGCGATCGAAGAGCAACCAATCTCTCTGTTCTGCGCCAGCTTGAACTCAAGCGCAAAAACGAAACCCGATGCGCAATGGATTCGCCCAGCCATGCCTGAAGCTCCGCTTCATCCTTTTCGCTCCAGTCGGTGGAATCACGGCGCTCAACATATTCGGCGGCACGCATGTCAACCGCCGGCACGATATCGTCGTCATCCCAACGCTTGCCAAACTGATTCATGGCCGCCTCCGAATATTCGAAGGCTCGCCGTGCAGCGTATCAGCCAGGGTACAGATCGCGCGCGACAGATAGCTGCCGACACTCACTTCGCTGATGCCCATTCGGCGAGCAATCTCAGCCCGTGTTAAGCCGTGAACCCGTCTCAGGATGATCGCCTCTCTGGCGCGCGGCGGAAGGCGATCAAGAGCGGCTTGCAGATGGCGCAACTCGTCACGCGCCAGCACGATCCGTTCGGGGCTGGGGGCATCGGTTGCGGTGCCGAATTCATCGAGATTCGCCGCTGCTTCGATGGGAATGATACGGGCGTGCTTTGCTTTATCGATCAGAAAATTGCGAGCTATGGTAAGAAGGAATTTCCCGGCATGTTCGGGAATTTCCTTTTGTGCCGCTTCATAGATGCGTACATAGATGTCCTGCCGGAAATCCGGGATGTCGCTTGGGTTGCGCCAATTGCGTTCCAAATACTGCATAAGCAACGCCTCTAGCGGCAGGATTTCCTTTTCGAACCACTCGTCCACCGCAGACACAGCAATTCCTTTGGCCGCACCGAGAAACGGTGCAGTCACCGCGGATCGATAGTCCGAATTCCTGTCCATCCCCTGCCTTCTCCCCGCCAATCGAGGAATGAGAACGTGGGGCTCTCATCCAGCTTGACGACCCAGAACGGCAAAACGGGGCACCGGATTTTCAATTTTTTTGGCGGCGCTTCCCGAATGGCGGTTCGCCTCGATTTGCCTGCTGCCTATCGCGCGGGCATTCGCTTAGAGAGTAGCTCGTTTGGAGCGGGTTGCGCGATTCCGAACAATGTTCGGTAAGGTTGCGCTGTGCAGCGCAGCATAAATCACATAGCTCGAAATGCGGCCGAGATCAGGCCTTCCGGCGGCGATTATCTCGCCCTAACAACGGAGATAGAAAGGGTGCCACCTGCGCTTCCACGATCTATGACCTCGTATGCCCTTTGAGTTCATCTAAATAATCCGCCCACCATTTCATCATCTGCACGCGCTGCTCCCAATATGCGCTCCGCGCATACACGCGGCGAACGCCGTTGGTATCGACATGTGCGAGCTGCCGCTCGATAACATCGGGACTCCACTTTTCGCTTTCGTTGAGCAGGCTTGAAGCCGACGCGCGGAATCCGTGCGAGGTCATTTCTTCCTTGCCGTATCCCATCCTACGCAGTGCCGTATTGAGCGTGTTCTCACAAAGAGGTTTCGTGCCATTTCCAATGAGACCCGGAAATGCATATTTCATATATCCGGAATATTCGCGAAGCTTGGTTAGAATGGCCATGGCTTGCGGCGCCAGATAGACGCGGTGTTCTCGCCGCATCTTCATTTTTGCCGCCGGTATCGTCCAAACGCATTTTTCAAAATCGAATTCTGGCCATTCAGCCATGCGCAATTCACCCGGACGTGGAAACAAGAGCGCCATGAGTTTGAGCGCAGCGACGGTTTGCGGCTGACCATCGAATTCATCGATCGCGCGAAGCAGTCCGCCGAACTTGACTGGATCGGTGATTGCGGCACGGGATGTCACTTTCGGCGTCGTGATGGCGCCTCTCAGTGCAACGGTCGGATCGTTTTGTGCTCGCGCTGTCACGATGGCATAGCGACAGACCGATCCGATGGTCGACCGCAAGCGGCGCGCCGTCTCGTAACAACCGCGCGCTTCAACCTCCTGTAGCACTTTCAAAACATCCACCGGCCGTATTTCCGAGACCTTCAAATCGCGCAACGCCGGCATGGCCATGTCCAACAGCCATTCCTTCTTGATGAGCGTCGCTTCGGCAAAATTCTCGCGGCGGCATTTGGCAATGAACTCTTGCGCGACTTTGCCGAAGCTGTCTTCGGCGGCGAGCCTCTCCGACTCGGCCCGGCGCGCCCTCTCGCGTTCGACGGCAGGATCCTTCCCGTCTCGAAGGCATGTGCGCGCTGCATCGCGCCGCGCCCTCGCCTCGGCAAGTGACACGTCTGGGTATGTGCCAATGGCGAGAATCTTCTGTTTGCCAAGATGGCGATAGATGAGACGCCACAGACGCGAGCCGTTGGGCATGATCCAGAGCTGGAGGCCACCGCCGTCGGACAATTTGCGGCGCTTCGGCCCCGGCTTCGCGCCCCGGCAGATCACATCGGTCAAAGACATTTCGGCCTCCCATGTTTAAGGAGTGTCCGTGCCCCACAGGGGGTCTCAAAAACGTCCCGAGCCCCACAAAATGTCCCACAAAATCATCGATTGGCCCAGAGCACCGGCGAATGCTGGCGGACGATAAGCTGCTTAAATTGTTTGGTTTTTCAGTTTCAGCGACTCTCGGCGGATGTCTGCGAGAGGGTGACTGGTGCCCAGAAGAGGACTCGAACCTCCACGCCTTGCAGCGCTAGTACCTGAAACTAGTGCGTCTACCAATTCCGCCATCTGGGCACGGCCGGATGTTTAGGTGCGCCGCAGAATCCTGTCAATGGAAAGGGGCAAGCCCCTGCCCCGCAGCGGATTTCAGGCCGCGTGGACTTCGAAAATGGAGCCCTGCATGGCGGGCGAGCGCTTGGCGGTCTGGCGATAAAACTCCCGCCAGGCAAGCACTTCCGGGGCCACCTTGCGCTTGGCGGGGTGGAAGCCCGGCACGAAATATTTGGCCACGCCCCAAAGCGTGCGAGGCCATACGCCGGGGGCGATCCAGTGAAACCAGAAACTCCCCGCCCAGGCGCGCAGATTGAAGAGCTCGCCGCGCTGGGCGAGCAGCACCATCGGCAGAACCGTGCTCATCAGCGTGAAATCGAGCGTCATGATCGCCATGGCGATGCAGCGGTAGAAATAGAAACGGATGCCCGGCGTCACCGCGCGGAAGACATCGAAGGCGACCGCCTTGTGCTCTTCCTCTTCCATCGCATGCCAGTGCCAGAGATCGCGATAGAAGGGATGTGCGCGTTCGAACGGATTGAGCTTGCCGAGCGTCGCTTCGGCGAAGAGCGCGGTGAAATGTTCGAGCGCGCAGGTGATGGCGAGCTGCGCGCGCGGCGGCAGCTTGCGCAATTGCGTGACGAACCACTTCACATGATTCTCGATCATCTCTACGCGAACGCCCGTATGCGCCATGTTCTTGTTGTAGATGGCATGCTCGCGCGAATGGATGGCTTCCTGCGCGGTGAAGGCGGCGACATCGGCCTTCAATTTCGGATCGGTGATGCGGCCCGCGTAATATTTCACGCTGTCGATGAAGAAGCGCTCGCCTTCCGGGAAGGTGAAGGACAGCGCGTCGAAATAGGACGTGATCGCCGGATTTCCCGAATGCCAGTAAGCGGGAAGCGTTTCGTCGAATTCGAAGTGAACGTTGCGCGGGATGATGGCATCGGCCATGGTCAGATCTCCTGCATCTCGAAATCGCCTTTGGATGCGCCGCATTCGGGGCACGTCCAGTCCGGCGGCACATCTTCCCAGCGCGTGCCGGGCGCGATGCCGTCATCGGGCCAGCCAAGCGCTTCGTCATAAACGAATCCGCAACAGGCGCATTGCCATTTGCGGAAATTCATGGCTCCTCCAGGAGCGAGAAATCCACCTTGTCGCGCACCGCGCAATCGGGGCACGCCCAATTTTCCGGCACCTCGTTCCATTTCGTTCCGGGCGCAAAGCCTTCGCGCGGAAAGCCCTTCGCCTCGTCATAGATGAAGCCGCATTCGCATTGATAACGCGCCATGACTCAGGCCTTTGCGTAACGCGCCAGAATCTTTTCCCGCACGCGCGGATGGATGTTCGCGAGCGTCACATCGCCGCCGTAATGCTTCACCACGCGCCGGTTCATCCACGCGAACCAGATGGGCGGAATGTAAGCGGCAAGCAGCAGCCCCGCGTAACCCGCCGGCAATTGCGGGCTCTCTTTATAATGGCGCAGCGCCTGAAACCGCCGCGTCGGATTGGCGTGATGGTCGGAATGGCGTTGCAATTGATAGAGGAACACATTGCCCATGATGTAATTGCTGTTCCAGGAATGCTCCGGCAGCGTGCGCTCATAGCGGCCATCGGGCAATTTCTGGCGCAGCAGGCCGTAATGCTCCAGATAATTCACCACTTCCAGAAGCGTTGCGCCGTAAAACGCCTGCGCGATCAGAAACGGCAGCGCCCACCATCCGGCCCATGCGGTGATGACGGCGAAGAGCACAATCGTCATGCTCCAGGCTTGCAGATTGTCGTTGTCGAGGCTCCACACGCTTTCGCCCTTGCGCGCGAGGCGTTCCTTTTCGATGTTCCAGGCCGAGCGCGCGGAGCCGATCATGGTGCGCGGCAAAAATTCCCAGAAGCTTTCGCCCAGCCGCGCGCTTGCGGGATCTTCGGGCGTCGCCACGTTGCGGTGATGGCCGCGATTGTGCTCGACATAGAAATGCCCGTAAGCCACCGGCGCCAGCGTGAGTTTGGAAAGCCAGCGCTCCCACGAATCCTTCTTGTGGCCCAATTCGTGCGCGGTGTTGATGGCGATGCCGTTGATGGCGCCGACGCTGAAGATGAGCCCGGCATATTGAATCCAGCTCGTCACTTCATGGGTGATAAGCCACGCGCCCCAGAACGTCACGAGGAACTGCGAGGGAATGTATGCCGCAACGATGATGCGGTAATACCAATCGGCCTCGAGCTTCGGGATCGCCCAATCGGGCGCGTTGCTGGCATCCTGCCCGATGGCGAAATCGAAAAGCGGGATCACCAGATAGATGACCAGCGGCGAAATCCACGCATAGATCGCCAGATGCGTCTGGTGGAAATGCCAGAGCCCGTTCACAACCAGAAGTGGCAGAAGCGGCGAAAGCAGCCAGACATAGCGTTTGCGGTCGCTCCAGGAAGCGGTCATGTTGGCCGTCGTCATCGGGCATTCCCTCGATATTGCCAGTGTACAATGGCACAATCCATAATGGTTCCAAGACGCATCGTCAACCGCCGATCCATGACAAATCCGAAAAAACGCCCCAAGCCTAGCGCCACGGAATTCACAATCGATGAACTGGCGCGCGCCGCCGGAACCACGGTGCGCAATGTGCGCGCCTATCAGGAGCGCGGGCTTTTGCCGGCGCCGAACAAGCGCGGCCGGGTCGGCATTTACGGGCGCGAGCATCTCGCCCGCCTCAAGACCATCGGTCCGCTTCTGGAGCGCGGCTATTCGCTCGCCAATGTCGGCGAGCTGATCGAGGCGTGGGAGAAGGGCCACGACATCGGCAAGCTTCTCGGCCTCGAAATGGCGATCACAAGCCCGTGGACCGACGAGAAGCCGCAGCGCATAACGCTCGCGCAATTGCGCGAATTGTTCGGGCCGGCGCTAACGCCCGAGGCCATGACCAAGGCAATCGAAATCGGGGCCGTGCGCGCCGACGGCGAAGAGATCGTGGTGCCCAGCATGAAGATGCTGCGCGCAGGTGCGCTGCTCGCCAAGGAAGGCGTGCCGCTCGTCGAACTGTTGAAAGTGGTGGCGCGGCTGCGCGTCACCATCGATCAGGTCGCGACCGAATTGCTGCAGCTCGCCATGCGCTACGTGTTCGACCGCTACGGCAAGGGCGCGCTGCCGCCGCCGGAAGACGTGCCGCATCTGGCCGAATTGATCTGGCAGTGCCGGCCGCTGGTGATGCAGGCTGTGGATACGGAAGTGGCGCACGCGATGGAAAAGGCGGCGGAAAACTTCCTGGGCGAGAAACTGTCTTACGTGCTGGAGCAACTTCACAAACAATGAGGTGAGACATGCTGGTGGCGACGACGGAAAACGTGGCGGGCTATCGCACGCAAAAGGTTCTGGGTCAGGCGTTCGGCGTGGTGGTGCGCTCGCGCGGCATCGGCGGCAACATCATCGCGGGGCTGCGCTCCATCATCGGCGGCGAGATTCACGAATACACACAATTGCTGGAACAGGCGCGCCGCCAGGCCGTGGACCGCATGGTGGTGAACGCCACCGCCATGGGCGCCAATGCCGTGGTGATGATGCGCTTCGATTCCTCCGAGATCGGCCAGGCCATGAGCGAGATCGTGGCTTACGGCACGGCGGTGGTTCTGGAACCCGTCAATGCTGCGTAGCGTTGTCGCCGCGCTCGGCGCCTTCCTGCTGGCGGGCGGATTGCTCGCTTGGGCGGGCGGCCTCGATGGCGCGCTCGGCATCGCGATCCTGGGCGCGGTTCTCGTGCTCGGCACTCTCTTCGAGCGCGTCATATATAAGCCGAACGCCAAGGGTGCGCCGGGGCCGGGTTGGGTCAAGACCAGCGAACGCTTCGTGGACGACCAGACCGGCAAGCCCGTGACCGTCTATATCAAGCCGGAAACCGGCGAGCGGGTTTATATGGAGGATTAGGCGGCGTTTTGCAGCCTTCCCTCGCCCGCTTCCATTGGATATGACAACGCCAAGCAAAACCGGGATTCGCGCATGACGCTCGTCACCGTCTTCGGAGGTTCCGGCCTGATCGGCCGGCATACGGTGCGGGCGTTGGCGCGCGCTGGCTATCGCGTGCGGGTGGCGGTGCGCGCGCCCAATCTGGCGATGTATCTGTTGCCCGCGGGCAATGTGGGACAGATCCAGATCGTCAAATGCAATGTGCGCAATGCCGAGCAGGTGGCGGCGGCGCTCCACGGCGCGGATGCCGCGATCAATCTCGTGGGCGTGCTTTATTCGCGCGGCAGCCAGAGCTTTCAGGCGCTGCATGCGGACGCGCCCGCAACCATCGCCAAGGCCGCTAAGGACGCGGGCGTCGAAACGCTGGTCCACATCTCGACGATGGGCATTTCGACGGAGTCGGAATCGATCTATTCGCGCAGCAAGGCGCAAGGCGACGAGGCCGTGCGCGCGGAATTCCCGCAAGCCACGCTGGTCAAGCCTTCTATCATCTTCGGGCCGGAAGACAATTTCTTCAACAAATTCGCCAATCTGGCGCGCTTTTTGCCGGCGCTGCCGCTGATCGGCGGAGGCCATACGAAATTCCAGCCCGTGTTCGTGGGCGATGTGGCCGCGGCAATCGTCAAATGCGTGAGCGATCCTGCGACGCGCGGCAAGACGTATGAACTCGGCGGGCCGAATGTCTATTCGTTCAAGGAAATCCTCGAGATCATTCTGCGCGTGACGGACCGCAAGCGGTTTCTGATCCCCATTCCATTCTGGCTTGCCACGATCCAGGCGTTTTTCATGCAGTTCCTGCCGGAGCCGTTGCTCACGCCCGATCAGGTGAGGTTCCTCAAGACCGACAATGTTGTTTCGCCCGGCGCGCTGACGTTCAAGGATCTCGGCATTGCGCCTGATTCGCTGGAGGCTGTGCTTCCGACTTATCTCTGGCGCTTCCGCGCGCGTGGACAATATGAAGAGGCAAGCCGCGTCAGCGCAGCGCCATAAGCGCGATCAGCGCCGCACCCGCGACCACGCGATACCAGCCGAACGGCTTCAGCCCGAAGCGCCCGACAAAGGCGATGAACGTCTTCACCACCACATAGGCCACCACGAACGACACCGTGAAGCCGACGAGAATATCGAGGCCCACCGCCGCCGTCAGCATCGCGCGTGTTTTGTAGAGATCGAAGACCGTCGCGCCCAGCATGGTCGGCACCGCGAGATAGAAGGTGAAAGCGGCGGCGGCCTTCCTCTCTACGCCGAGCAATTCGCCGCCCAGGATCGTGGCACCCGAGCGCGACACGCCGGGAATAAGCGAGAGGCATTGGCAAAGCCCGATCTGCAAGGCTTTCTTCAACGGCAGATGATCGCCGTCCGTGTAGCGCGGCTTGGGCGCGATGCGCTCGAACACAAGAATAATGATTCCGCCGATGATCCATGTCGCTGCGATCACCGGCATGGCGCGCGCAGGGTCCAGCAGATACCCGTTGATGTATTTTATCACCGCCACGCCCAGAATGGCCGACGGCAGGAACGCGACGATCACCGCGAGTGCAAAATGGCGCGCATTCTTGTGCTTCGGCAAACCCACCAGCACATTCCAGAACTTTTCCCAATAGACCGCGACCACCGACAAGACCGCGCCGAGTTGGATCACCACGGTGAAGGTTTCCCACTGCTCCTTGTTGAGCCCGAGGAAATGCTCGCTCACCAGAAGGTGCGCCGTGGACGACACCGGCAGAAATTCCGTCAACCCCTCGACCACGCCGAGAATGATGGCGTTGATGATGTCGTGCATGGCGTCCCTCTCATGAACCGCGCCGAGAGCTAGCACGCCACAGGTTATTCCGCCATGAGGCCGATTTTGCTGCCAAAACGGGCCGGTTCCGGCGAACGCCCGCGCGCGGGCCGGGGGCATCTTGAAATCCGCGCGCCGTGGGCCGTACATGGCCGGATGCAGGAAGAAAAGATCCGCGATCCCGTATGCGGAATGACGGTCTCGCCCGAAAGCGCACGCGTCAAGGGCCATGTGGTCCATCATCTTCATACGGATTATTTCTTCTGCAGTCCGAAATGCGCGGAGAAATTCCGCGGGCGGCCGGAGCTTTTTTTGAACGCCATTCCCGATGGACGGGCGGAGTCTGTCCAAACGGATCTGCAAAAACGCAAAACCGGACTCTTCACCTGCCCGATGCATCCGCAAATCCGGCACGCGGGGCCGGGCGCATGCCCCATCTGCGGCATGGCGCTGGAGCCACTCGATCCGGGGAGCCACGATGATTCCGAATACCGCGACATGCGGCGGCGTTTTTTCATTTCGCTTGCCTTGAGCGCGCCGGTATTCGCGCTCGCCATGACGGGCGCGAGCATCGCGCGCGAATGGATCGAGTTCGCGCTGGCAGCACCTGTCGTGTTGTGGGCGGCGGCGCCATTTTTCGCGCGCGGCTGGAAAGGCGCGATCACAGGCCATTCGAACATGTTCACGCTGATCGGATTGGGCGTGGGCGTTTCGTTCGCCTATTCGGTGACGGCGCTTTTGTTTCCGCAACTCGTGCCCGCGGCCTATCACGGTGCGGGCGCAGCGCCGCCTGTCTATTTCGAAGCATCGGCGGTGATCGTCACGCTGGTGCTGTTGGGACAGGTGCTGGAATTGCGGGCGCGTGCGCGAACGGGCGCTGCGGTACGCGCGCTGCTCGATCTGTCGCCCAAGATCGTGCGGCGGCGCACTGCGACGGGCACGGAAGACGTGCCCCTTGAAGACGTGCATGTGGGCGATGTGCTGATCGTGCGGCCGGGCGAATCCGTTCCCACCGACGGCGTGGTGATCGAAGGCGAAAGCGCGGTGGACGAATCCATGCTCACCGGCGAATCCATGCCGGTGGAAAAATCGCCGGGCGCGAAACTCACCGGCGGCACGCTCAACGGCGAAGGCATGCTCGTCATGCGCGCCGAACGCGTGGGCGCCGATACGATGCTGGCGAAAATCGCCGCATTGGTCGGCGAAGCGCAGAGGAGCCGCGCGCCCACGCAGAGTCTCGCCGATGCGGTCGCCGCATGGTTCGTGCCGCTGGTGGTGCTGATCGCGCTTGCGGCGTTTGCCGCGTGGTACGCATTCGGGCCGGAGCCGCGCTTCAATTTCGCGCTGATCGCTGCCGTGTCGGTGCTCATCATCGCATGTCCCTGCGCGCTCGGGCTTGCCACGCCCATGTCGGTGATGGTGGCGGTGGGCCGTGGCGCGCAAATGGGCGTGCTGGTGCGCAACGCCGTGTCGCTCGAGCGGCTGGCCCATGCCGGCACACTGGTGATCGACAAAACCGGAACGGTGACAGAAGGAAAACCGAAACTTGCCGCCATTCGCGCAGCCGAAGGCGCGAGCGAAGACGATGTGCTGAAAATCGCCGCTGCGCTGGAATCGTCGAGCGCGCACCCGCTTGCCCATGCGATCGAAGCGGCAGCGAAAGAGCGCGGCCTGCAATGGCCCGCCGTCTCGCAATTCGAGAGCGTGACGGGACAAGGCTTGAAAGGAATGATCGACGGCAAAACCGCACTCGTCGGCCGCGCGGAATTGCTGACGGCGAACGGTATCGCCATTGCGCCGATGAAGAGTGCCGCCGATCAATTGCGCAACGACGGCGCAACCGCGATGTTCGTGGCGCAGGACGGCAAATTGCTCGGCCTCGTCGCGGCGAAGGATCCGCTGAAAGCCAATGCGGCTTCGCTGCTGAAAGCGCTGCGCGATGACGGACTCGAAATCGTCATGGCTACCGGCGATGCTGAAGCCACGGCGCGGGCCATCGCGCGCGAAGCGGGAATCGAGAATGTCGTGTCGGGGCAAACGCCGGACGACAAGGCAAAGCTCGTGGCCAAACTGCGAAGCGAAGGCCGCCGTGTTGCCTTTGCCGGCGACGGCGTCAACGATGCACCCGCGCTCGCCGCCGCCGAGATCTCCATCGCCATGGGCACGGGCTCGGACGCGGCCATCGAAACGGCGGGGCTGACGCTTCTGAAAGGCGACCTTGCCGCGCTCCTGCGCGCCCGCAAGCTCGCCCGCGCCGCCGTCGCCAACATGAAGCAGAACCTGTTCTTCGCCTTTGTCTACAACTCCTTGGGCGTGCCGGTGGCGGCGGGCGCGCTCTACCCGTTCACGGGATTGCTTCTGTCGCCTATGATCGCGGCGGCGGCCATGAGTCTGAGTTCGGTTTCCGTGATCGCCAATGCGCTTCGCCTGAGGAATGTGCGTCTCTGATGGGTGACTGGTTCATCGCAATTGCCGCGGAGACGAAAGCCTTTTTCCGCTGGCTGTGGTGGGGCAACGGCAAGCGCGCGCCCTGGGTGCGGCGCGTGTCGGCCATCGTGTTCGCGTTTGCGCTTCCCATTCCGGTGCTGCTGATCTTGCTGTTCCGTTTCGTGCCCATTCCGCTGACGCCGCAAATGATCCTGAGCTTCGTCACCGGCAAGGGTCTGCAGCACGAATGGGTTTCCTATGGCGAGATCGCGCCCGCGCTCGGCCGTGCGGTGATCGCGTCGGAGGATCAGCGCTTCTGCTCGCACAACGGTTTCGACTGGCAATCGATCGACAAGGCGATCGAAACGCATGAACGTCATCCGCGCCGCCGCTTGCGCGGCGCCAGCACCATCAGCCAGCAGGCCGCACGCACGATTTTCCTCGTGCCGGCGCGAAGCTGGGTGAGGAAGGGCATGGAGGCGTATCTGACCGTGCTGATCGAAGCGTTGTGGCCGAAGCAGCGGATTCTCGCGGCCTATCTCAATCTCGTGGATTGGGGCCACGGCAATTTCGGCGCGGAGGCGGCGGCGGAAAATTATTTCCACAAGCGTGCGCGCGCGCTGACATCTTACGAATCCGCGCGCCTTGCCGCGATCCTGCCCGATCCGGACAAATGGCACGCGGTGGCGGCGGGGCCTTATGTGTCGTCGCGCACGGAAACATTGATGGGGCGCATGGCGGCGGTGTCGCGCGACGGATTGGATTCTTGCGTGAAATGACTTACGCGCAGCGCGCCAGCACCGCGCGCAATTCGTTCAGTTCCGGAGGCTTGCCGAGCAGATGATCGACACCGGGCGGCATGGTGCCGTCGGCGGTCATGCGCCGGCCCCAGCCCGTGAGCAGCACCACGCGCGTGGCGGGCGACAATTCCTTCACCGCGCGCGCGACCTGGTTACCGTCCACATAGGGCATGCCGAGATCGGTGATGACGACGGCGTATGCGCCGTTACCTCGCGCCTTGCGCACGGAATCGATTCCGTCCTGACCGCCGCTTGCGGTGGTCACGTCGTGGCCGTCGAGTTCCAGCACCATGCGCATGGAATCGAGCACGAACGGATCGTCGTCCACCAGCAGAATGCGCAGAGGTTTCGCCGCCGTGACGGAGATTTGCGCCGGGCTTTCCTCGCGCGCAACCGGCGTGCGCGCCAGGAAGATGAGACGCGCCGCCGTGCCTGCGCCGGGCGCGCTGTCGATCTCGATTTCGGCGGAATGGCGCTGCACCACGCCATAGACCATCGCCATGCCGAGGCCCGTGCCGCGCTCGCCCTTGGTGGTGAAGAACGGTTCGAAGATGCGCCGTTTGGTGTCTTCGTCCATGCCCGTTCCCGTGTCGCGGACTTCGACATAGACGTGCCGCGGCGGGCCTTCGACCGAAACCGTGCCGGTCGCGAGCGTCATCGTGCCGCCGTTCGGCATGGCATCGACGGCGTTGAAGATGAGATTGGTCAGCGCCTCGCGGATTTCGCCTTCCACGCCCATGATCGTGGGAAGTTCGGGATCGAGAATTGCGGTGACCGAAATGACGCCGCCCTGCTGATGCTGCATGTCGCTCCAGCGCGCGCGGGTCAGATCGATCACCTGCTGCACGAGCTTGTTGAGATCGACGGGGGCGAGCGTCATGTCCGGCTCGCGCTTGCGGCTGAAATCGCGCATGCGCCCGACGGTCGCCGTCACATCGTCCACCACGCGGCGCACGGTTTCGAGATAGGAGCGCAAACGCGGGCTCAGATTCGCCTCCTGCTCCAAAAGCGATTGCGTATAAAGCGCAACCGGCGACATGGCGTTGTTGATGTCGTGGGCGATGCCGCTCGACATCTGCCCCAGCGCGCGCAAACGCTCCTGCTGCATCATGTCGCGAATGCTGGCCACCATTTTCGCAAAGGCGCTCTGCAGAATGCCCAACTCGTCGTCGCGGCCGGTGTCGGGCAATTCCACATTGAAATCGCCTTCCGTCACGCGGCTCGCCGCACGCGCGATATCGCGGATCGGGCTGGAGATAGTCGCGTTCAGCCGCATGGCGATGGGCACCACGATCAGAAGCGAGCCAATCACGGCCAGCAGCATCAGCCCGCCAACGCGCACAAGCCGCGTCATCAAGGGTTCGGTGTCGATGGCAAGCGAAACGCTTCCGACATTCATGCCGTCCTGCGCCACCGGCAGCGAAGCCACGAGCCTGTCGCCTTCAAAATGCCGCCCCTGGGATTGCGCCTTATCGGGCAGCAGGCCTTTGGGCGCATCGCCGCGGCGGTAACGCGCAAACAGCGCGCCGTCCGCGCCATAGATGCGCGCAGCGGCGATCTCGCGGTCGGCCTTGAATGCGTCGAGATATTCCTGCGCGGCGGCCTTGTCGCCGAACACCAGCGGCGCGGCGAGGCTCGCGGCCAGCACTTGCGTTTGCACGGTCACTTCCTGCGATTTTTCGCGGGCATAGCTGTTGCCGGTATAGGCGGTGACGATGGCGCCGGCCACAAGCTCGGCGATTGCGCAGGTCAGAACGGTGACGATAACCAGCTTCCAGCGGATCGGCAGATCTTTGATCTTGCGCATCGCGCCCCGCTAGTTTCTGGGCCTCACATTGAGCGCCAGGCTCAACAGATGGGAACTGATGGTGAGGCCGTTCTTGGCGGCGGCGGCCTCGTCGATGTTGAAGCGCACGCGATTGTCCTGCACCACGAATTCGACGATGCCTGCCGCGTGGGAGTCTGGCACGGAATCGGTGACGGTGAGAACGCCCGCGCCGTTCACTGCATCGAGCGCCTGATCGACCGACTGTTCGTCCGAGCCGCCGGCATAAAGGATGTCGCAGCCGGAATCGCGCGCCACCGCTTTCAACCTTTTCACAGTGATCGCACGGCTGCCGATGCGCTGGCCCTGCGCGATCTTGTCGAGCGCATCGCCAAAGGGGTCGGCGCCCGCCACACACAGCACGACGGGGCTTTGGGGCGAATCGAAAGCCGATTTGGGCCAGTCGATGAAGATGCCGAATTTGGAGAGATAGGCCGCCTTCACCTGATATTCGAGCGGCGTCGAATAGGAAGAGCCCGGCGCAAAGCCCATCAGGCCGGCTGCGGCTACGGCAACGAGCACGCGTCGCATCATAATGTCCACTTGATACTTGCCATCACGCTGCGGGGCACTTCGTTGCTGCCGCCCGTCGTCAGGAATTCTGCGTGATGATCGTGCAGAAGATTGAAGCCCGCAAGGGAGATTTGCAGATTGCCGCTCACATTCCAGTTGAGATTGGCGTCCATCTCCGCATAGGAGGGAACGGCCGGATTGGGCAGGCTTCCAATATCGCGCAGCGCGATGTCGAGGGTCAGATCGGGCGCAAGGTCCATCGAGGAGCGCAACGAGGCCTGATAAGCCGGGTCGTCGCCCGCGATGAATGTTCCTTGGCCGAGGAGCAGGCTGAAGCTGCCCGGCTTGAAGCGCAAATCCTTGTGCTCCCAGTTGAAGCCGGCGGTCAGCCGCCACCAATCGGTGAGCGCATAATTGCTCCAGAATTCCGCGCCATAGGTGTTACCTTCCATCATGTTGCCGTAGAGAAGCGGCAACGAAGGGCCGGGCGAAGGCTCTACGCTGCGCAGATCGTCATAGACGTTGTAATAGAGCGACAGCGAGAAGGAGAGATCTGTCAACGGTTCGGCGCGATAACCCGCTTCATAGGCGATGAGTTTTTCCTCCTGGAAATGCCCGCCTGCAAGGAAAAGGGTGCTGCCGAGGAACTCGTTCAGATCGCGGTCCCAAAGCGAGGGCGCACGCACCGCGCGCGAAACCGAAGCCCAAAGCAAATTGCCGTCATCGGGTTTCCACGTCATGCGCAGACTGGGCAGAAACTGCACGGCGATGAAAGGATCGTCTTCCACCTTTGTGCCCGCGATCAGGTTGACGGTATCGCTGAGCGCGATCGTATCCTGAATAAAGGCGCTCGCCAGATGCTGCGTGGTCAACGGCGGCAGGAATTTGATGCTCGCGATATTGTCGAACTTGTCTTCCATGTAGCGATAATCGCCGCCCCATACGATCTCCTGATCCGCGCCCCAGGAAAAATTGTGCTGCACGTCCAGATCGTAGGTGCGCAGCGAATTGCCCAGGCTGCCCGGAACGTAAAGCGTATTATAATCGTAATAGGCCTGAATTTGCAGGGATGCGCCGCCGTCGAGAGGCTGCGTCCAGCGCGCCAGCAGATTGTGCCCGCGGATGACGGCGTTCGGCGGCGCTGCCTGATTCTCGAAACCCTGGAAGATATCGCCCTGCACGGTCAGAAGCGCATTGTCCGGTGTCCAGTCGAGCCGGAAGCCACCCTGGAATTTCTCCCAGCCATCATTGGTGCTGGCGCCATTACTGTCGAGGTCGTGACGCTGGTGAAAGCCCATGCCGTAGATGCGAAGCGTCGTTTCGTCGTCAATCCTGCCGCCATATTGGGCGCTGGCGCCAATATCGAGATTGCCGGCCTGCGCCTTGACCACCGCGCCTTGCGTATCGGCGGAATTCTTCGTGATGATGTTGATGACGCCGTTGACGGCGTTGGCGCCCCACAGCGCCGCGCCCGGCCCGCTGATGACTTCGATCCGGTCGATATCTTCGGGCAGAACATATTGCAGGTCCCAAAATACGCCCGCGTAGAGCGGGGTATAGACGCTGCGCCCGTCGATCAGCACGAGCAGCTTGTTGCCCGCGCCGTTGGATGTGGTGGTGCCGTTGAAGCCGCGCGCGGTGATGGCGTAGCTGTTGGCGCTCACCTGCGCGACCTCGAGATTGGGCGCCAGCCGCAGGATCCCGGGAAGCGAGGTTGCGCCCGAGCGCATGATCTCGTCGTGGGTGATGACGTAAATCGCCGACGGCGCATCACTGAGCGATTCGGGCGTCTTGGAGACCGAAGTGACTTGAATGTTGCCGAGGTCTTCGATGGACATTTGCTGAAGTGCGGAGACCGACTGGTCGCTATCGTCGTCTGCGGCAACCGCCGAAGTATTGATCAAAAAGAGGCCCGCTGCGGCTGCAATCAAGCCGCCCGCAAGGCCTGCGCCCGCGCGGCGCGATACTGTCGAATTCGCGATCATTGCCTGGCCCCCGGTCCCGCCAGTTCTGGCCCATTATTTTGTGGAAGAATCGGGTTAACCAATGGTTAATTTCCGACAGATGCCAGTTACCGCCGCCGCCCCTAGGCTCGCCCGGCCCCATTCACTAGATTGCCGCCCATGCGCAAGCTGATTCATCTGCTTTTATCGCCGCCCTCGCGCTTTGCGCGGCTTCTGATCGCGGAGAAGCGGCTGTCCTGCGACCCCGTCGTGCCGGAAGATATTTTCGGTCATCTGCCCGTCTTCACCGATCTGGACGGCACGCGCTGCCAGGGGCTTTGGGCCATCGTCGATCATCTGGAAGGCAATTATTCCGACCACCCTTTGACGCCGGAGGATGCGCGCGCGCGCGCCGATACGCTCAGGCTGGTCGATTGGGCGATGGGGCCGTTTCACGAAAGCGTGACGAAAAAGATCGTGTTCGAAAAAGCCTCGCAGCGTTTCACCGGTTCCGGCATTCGCCGCGCGCCCGACATGATGATCGTGCGCGACGGGCGCGAGGCGCTGAAGGCGGCGCTCATGGCCATCGGTACGGGGGCGGAGCGCAACGGCTATTTATCTTCGCGCGAATGTTCGCTGGGCGATCTGGCGGTGGCGGCGCATCTTTCGGCGCTCGATTATTTCGGCGAGGTGCCGTGGGCCGATTATCCGGCCGCGGCCGAATGGTATGTGCGGATGAAATCGCGGCCCTCGTTCCGCACGTTGCTCGCCGACCGCGTACCCGGCCAGCCGCCGGTGTCTCACTATGCCGAGCTCGATGCCTGGACCTGATCCGCGCGCGGCGATCGTCGAACGTGCCAAAGCCGAAGGTTTCGATGTGGTGCGATTTGCGCGCGCGGAATTGCCGGAACGCGCACGCGCGAATCTGGCGGCGTTTCTCGGCGAAGGCCGCCACGGCACAATGGACTGGATGGCGAAGAATGCGGCATGGCGCGGCGATCCGAAGGCGCTTTGGCCCGAAGCGAAGAGCGTGATCGTGCTGGGCGCGAATTACGGGCCCGCGCACGATCCGCTGGCGCATCATGACGATAAAGGCGCCGGCGTGATCTCGGTCTACGCGCAAGGCGACGATTATCACGACGTGCTGAAGCCGAAGCTCAAGCGGCTGGCCGCTTTCGTGACGGAAAAATTCGGCGGCGATGTAAAAGTGTTCGTCGATACCGCGCCGGTGATGGAGAAACCGCTGGCGGAAGCGGCGGGCATCGGCTGGCAAGGCAAGCACACCAATCTCGTCAGCCGCGAATTCGGCTCGTGGCTGTTTCTGGGCTCGGTGTTCACGACGCTGGAACTTGAACCCGATGATGCCGAAACCGATCATTGCGGGGCGTGCACGCGCTGTCTGGAGGTGTGCCCGACGCGCGCCTTCACCGCGCCCTATGAAATCGACGCGCGGCGCTGCATCTCCTATCTCACCATCGAGCACAAGGGACATATCCCGCGCGAATTCCGCGAGACCATGGGAAACCGCATCTATGGCTGCGACGATTGCCTGGCCGTCTGCCCCTGGAACAAATTCGCCAGCATCGCGCACGAAGCGAGACTGAAAGCGCGCGGCGAGTTGACCGCGCCGAAACTGGCCGAGCTCGCCAAACTCGACGACGCCGCATTCCGCGCCCTGTTTCGCAATTCGCCTGTTAAACGCATCGGCCGCGACCGCTTCGTGCGCAATGTGCTGATCGCTATCGGCAATTCGGGCGACGCGTCGTTGATCGAAAATGCCAAGTCTTTGCTCGGCGACCCCTCGCCGCTCGTGCGCGCGATGGCGGTATGGGCATTGTCGCGGTTGCTGGACGAAAATTCCTTTGCGGCTCTTGCAGCCGCCGCAAACGAAACCGATGCGGATGTCCGTCGGGAATGGGGAGCATAAAAAAGGCGCCCGAAGGCGCCTTTTTCGGAATTCATGAGGCCGGGTCAGTTCGTCGAAGTCGCGGGGTCGCTTTTCCCGCCACCGCCGCCGGACAACGCCAGCGCAACACCGCCCGCAACGACACCGAGGCCGACAACGATCAACGCGATGTTCGTGCCTTCGCCGACAGCCTTTTCGACGCCGGCGGCATTGCCGGGCGCGAGCGCGCCTTGTTCCTGTGTCTTGGGTTGTTGCTGCTCGTCCGCGAATGCCAGCGTGCTGGCCGTCAACAGCGCAGCCGCCGCGGCCATCGCACTCAATTTGCGCAACATGGAGAATCCCCCCGAATCGAACATTGTCAATTCTGTACACTTGGGCCGGCGAAATTGTCAACCAACACGCGTGAGCTCTTTATGAATTCCATGCGCCAACCGTTTGCGTTGCGCTTCGCATTAAGTTTTCCCAAACGATATCGCAACGCCTACGGCACATAACCGTGCTTGCGAAGATAATCGACAACCTGATTTGCGAGCGCCGCGGGCTCTGCCCCTTCGGTCTTGAGAATGATGTCGGCCGCCTCTGGCACTTCGTAAGGGCTGTCGATGCCGGTGAAGTTCTTGATCTGGCCGGCCATCGCCTTTTGATAAAGCCCTTTGGGATCGCGCTGCATGCAGATCTCGATGGGCGTATCGACAAACACTTCGACGAATTCGCCGGCCTGCAGAAGCTCGCGCGCCATGCGCCGCTCGGAGCGGAACGGCGAAATGAAGGAAACCAGCACGATCAGGCCCGCATCGACGAAGAGCTTGGCGGTTTCGCCGACGCGGCGGATGTTTTCCACGCGGTCGGCATCGGTGAAGCCGAGATCGCGATTGAGGCCGTGGCGGACATTGTCGCCATCAAGCAGATAAGTGTGGCGGCCTTGCGCAAAGAGCGTGCGTTCCACGAGGTTGGCGATCGTCGATTTGCCGGAACCGGAAAGCCCGGTGAACCAGAGGACCGCCGGCCTCTGGCCCTTCGCTTCGCCGCGCACATTCTTGTCGATGTCGAGCGCTTGCCAATGCACGTTTGTCGCGCGCCTGAGGCCGAAATCGATCATGCCGGCCGCAACCGTCGCATTGGTGAATCGGTCGATCAGGATGAACCCGCCCGTGTCGCGATTGTCGCGATAGGAATCGAAAGCGATGGCCTGCGAGGCCGAAATGTTGGCGTATCCGACCTCGTTCAGAAGCAGCGTGGGCGCGGCCAGATGATCCAGCGTGTTGACGTCCACCTTGTGCTTCAGGGTGCTGACATTGGCGGGAACCGTCGTGGTGCCGATCTTCAAAAGATATTGCCGCCCAGGCAGAAGTTCGTCTTCCGACATCCACAGAAGGTGCGCCGCGAACTGGTCCGACAATTCCGGCCGCGCGTCGGGTGCGGCCAGCACATCGCCGCGCGAGACGTCGATCTCGTCAGCAAGGACAATGGTGACGGCCTCGCCCGCCACCGCTTCGTCCAGATCGCCATCCATCGTGACGATGCGCTGCACGGTGCTGGCGCGGCCCGATTTGGCGATGACGATCTGATCGCCCTGTTTGACGCGCCCGCCAACAATGGTGCCCGAGAATCCGCGGAAATCGAGATTGGGCCGGTTCACCCATTGCACCGGCATACGGAACGGCTTTTCGGCCAGCGCAGCATCGACATTCACGTCTTCCAGATGCGTGAGCAGCGCAGGGCCCGTGTACCACGGTGTGTTCGCGCTTTTGGCGATCACATTGTCTCCGAAGCGTGCCGAAATCGGGATCGGAACGAGGCTCAAAAAGCCGAGATCGCGCGCGAATTCGCGAAATTCGGCCACGATAGCGTCGAACACGTTTTGCGAAAAATCGACGAGATCGATCTTGTTCACGGCCAACACGACATGGCGGATGCCAAGCAGCGAAACGATATAGGCATGACGGCGCGTCTGCGTCAGCACGCCCTTGCGCGCATCGATCAGGATCACCGCGAGATCGGAATTCGACGCCCCCGTCGCCATATTGCGCGTGTATTGCTCGTGACCCGGGGTGTCGGCGACGATGAATTTGCGCTTCTCGGTGGCGAAGAAACGATAGGCCACATCGATTGTAATGCCCTGCTCGCGCTCGGCTTCCAGCCCGTCCACCAGAAGCGCGAAATCGATATCGCCGCCTGTGGTGCCGAATTTTTTGGAATCCTTTTCCAGCGCCGAAAGATGATCTTCGAACAGCAATTTGGAATCGTAGAGCAGCCGCCCGATCAGCGTCGACTTGCCGTCGTCCACGCTGCCGCAGGTGAGGAACCGCAACAGCGACTTCTTCTCCTGCGCCGCCAAATAGGCCTGAAGATCGGAGGGCTTGTGCATCAGAAATAGCCCTCCTTTTTCTTCTTCTCCATCGAGGCATTTTCGTCGTGATCGATGACGCGGCCCTGCCGCTCGGAAGTGCGCGCGGTGAACATCTCCGCGACGATTTCTTCCAGCGTGGCTGCGCTCGATTCCACCGCCCCTGTCAACGGATAGCAGCCCAACGTGCGGAAACGCACGAGCTTCATTTCCGGCTTTTCGCCGGGCTTGAGCCGCATGCGCTCATCATCGACCATGATGAGCGCGCCATCGCGCTCCACCACCGGGCGCATCGCCGCGAAATAAAGCGGCACGATGGGAAGGTTCTCCATCATCGTGTATTGCCAGATGTCGAGCTCGGTCCAGTTCGACAGCGGGAAGACGCGGATCGACTCGCCCTTGTTGATGCGCGTGTTGTAGACGCGCCAGAGTTCGGGGCGCTGGTTCTTCGGATCCCACACGTGATTGGCGTTGCGGAAGGAGAAGATGCGCTCCTTGGCGCGGGATTTCTCTTCATCGCGGCGCGCACCACCAAAGGCTGCGTCGAAACCGTATTTGTCGAGCGCCTGTTTCAGCGCCTCGGTCTTCATCACCTGCGTGTGCAAGGACGATCCGGAATCGAACGGATTGATGCCGCGCGCCACGCCCTCTTCATTGGTATGCACGATCAGGTTCAGGCCGAGGCGCTTCGCCGTCTCGTCGCGGAACTTGATCATGTCGCGGAATTTCCACAGCGTATCGACATGCATCAGCGGGAACGGCGGCTTGGACGGGTAAAACGCCTTCATCGCCAGATGCAGCATCACGCCCGAATCCTTGCCGATGGAATAGAGCATCACCGGGTTGCGGAACTCGGCCGCAACCTCACGGATGATATGGATGCTCTCGGCCTCCAGCCGCTTGAGGTGAGACAGGCTTCTGACAGGCAATTTTTCGGTTACCGGCACGCTCGATCCGTTCCTTCGGGGCCCGACAAATATAGGGCCGCTGCCCCACTTTGCGACCCCTCGGGGGCGACATAACGCGCCGCAGCAGGCCCTGCAAGCAGGCGGGCTCGGCCGGATCAGGCTACCCTCGCGATGATGGCGGAAACCCGCTCTACATCGCCATCCGTCATGGCCGAGCCGGAGGGAAGGCAAAGGCCATCGGCGAAGATGCGTGTGCCGAGATCGCCGCCCGCATGCCGGGCCCCGGCGAACACCGGCTGCAGATGCATCGGCTTCCAGACGGGCCGGGCTTCGATGTTTTGTGCCTCCAGCGCCAGGCGAACCTTCTCGCGATCCGCGCCGAACGAGGACGCGTCGATGCGGATTACCGTCAGCCAGCGGGTAGAGCGGCCATAGGCTGCTTCGGGCATGAAACTGATGCCGGGCAGATGGCCGAGTTGCTCGCGATATTTTTCGAAGATCGCGCGGCGGCGCGCCACGCGCTCGTCAAGAACTTCGAGCTGGCCACGGCCGATGGCGGCCGCGATGTTGCTCATGCGATAGTTGAAGCCCACTTCAATATGCTCGTAATGCGGAACGGGTTGGCGGGCCTGTGTGGAAAGATGGCGCGCGCGATCTACGATGCGTTTGTCATGAGATGCCAGCATGCCGCCGCCGGACGTCGTGATGATCTTGTTGCCGTTGAATGAGAAAGCTGCAACGAACGCGCCATCGCCCGCGTGCCTGTTTCTGTAGCGTGTGCCCATCGCCTCGGCGCAATCACAGATCACGGGCACATCATATTCGCGGCAATGTGAGACGATTGCATCGAGATCGCAGGATTGTCCGTAAAGATCGGTGGGGATCACGGCTTTGGGCAGACGCCCGCGCTTCGCGGCGGCCGCGAGTTCTTCGCGCAAAAGCGCAGGATCGAGCGCCCAGCTTGTTTCATCGGGTTCAAAAAACACAGGCGTCAGCCGTTCATGGATCGCAGCACCGACGCTGCCGATGAATGTGAGCGTCGATGCCCAGATCTCGTCGCCGGGCGAAAGATCGAGCGACTTCAACGCCAGATGAATGGCCGCGGTTCCGGAGGCAACCGCAACGGCGTGTGGGATGCCGGTGTAGTCGGCAAACTCCTTCTCGAAGGCTTCCAGCATCGGGCCTGCGGGCGCCACATAATTGCTGGCGAAAGCCTCTTTCACATAAGCCTCTTCGCGCCCCGACATGTGCGGAGGAGATAGGAAGAGGCGCTGCGATGATTTCGTCATGCGAACCCGCGCCTTACGACCGCTTTTCCATGGGCCGCGCGGGATTGCCGATCATGACAGCGCCGGCCGGAACGTCCTTCGTCACGACCGCGCCCATTCCGATCACCGCGCCTTCGCCAATCACAAGCGGCTTGCCGGACTCGCCCTGCCGGATGATCGCACCTGTTCCGACATAGGCATTATCCCCGATACGCACATTGCCGTTGCAGCTCACGCGCGGCGCGAACGTCACGAAATCGCCGATGACGCAATCATGGCCGACATAGGAGTAGATATTGGCGTGAAAATGCGCGCCGACGCGGGCATTCGAGTTGACGATCGTATTATCGCAAAGTATGGCGCCGGGCCCGATTTCCACGGCGTCGTAAACGCGCGCGGACGGGGGCCTGACGGTGCCGAACGCGAATCCGTCCTCGACACAAGCCTGCGCGATCCTCCGCCGCGCGTGAGCATCGGCGACCGCAATGACAATCCGCGCTTGCGGAAATTCGTCCTTGAGCGCGCGCAGGGAGAATACCGGAATGCCGTTCACGCTCCCGGTGCCGCTTTCGTCATCCGACACGAAAACGATATCGTTCCAGCCCGCCAGACGGGCAATGGGTGCGACTTCCCGTCCGAAACCGCCGCAACCGTAAAGAGCGATCACCGGCATGCCGTTCTCCTCCTCATCGGTCGCGCAAGGTCCCGCGGTCCTGCGATCCGGTGAACTCCGGCATCGAAGCATGGCCGTCCGCCGCGATGCCCCGCCGCGAAACGACATGCGCTAACGTCAAAAAAAGTATCTTCAGGTCCAGCCGGAAATTGCGGTTATCGACATACCACACATCATGGCGGAATTTTTCGTCCCAACTCAGCGCGTTGCGCCCGTTCACCTGCGCCCAGCCGGTGATGCCGGGGCGGACTTCATGGCGGCGCGCCTGTTCCGGCGAATAGCGCCCGAGATAACTGACAAGAAGCGGCCGCGGCCCCACGAGGCTCATATCGCCTTTGAGGACGTTCCACAGTTCGGGTAATTCATCGAGGCTGCTCGCGCGCAAGATCTTGCCGAATGCGCCGAGCCGCGCCTCGTCATTTAGGGGACGGCCTTCGGCATCTGCCGCATCGCGCATGCTTCGAAATTTGATCAGCCTGAACGTCTTTCCGTGCAGGCCAGGCCGTTCCTGCCGGAAGAAGACCGGCCAGCCAAGATTGAACCGCACCAATAATGCAACAACGCAGATCAGCGGCAGAAGAATCAAAAGACCTGTGGCGGAAACAGCGATATCGAAGAGACGTTTTGCCATCGAGACATTCAAACCGGAACCGGACTGCGAACGCATCGCCGATCATACCTGACCGCGGTCGAAGAGAAAGGGCGGCGTTCGACAACCCGCGCGGCCGTTTGCTCCACAAGATCAATCAAGTACTAATAAATACGTGATTCGTGCAGCATGGGAGAACAGTGTTCTCGCGTGCCACGTTCCGGGCTGGAAAATCCTCGCATGAGACTGTGGTTTGTAAAAATCGGAGAACCCTGGCCTACGGATGACACTGCAACGCGATTGAACCGCACCGGCATAATGGCCCAGCAATATGCCCGGGGCGGAGACGACGTCGTGTGGATCAGCGACGTGTTCGATCATAACAAGAAGGCGCAACGTTTCGATCAGGCCGTATGTTTGACCCCAGAGCCGCGGCTGACCGTGATGGGCTTGTACGGCCCAGGATATCCCCGAAATGTCTCGTTAAGGCGGTTTGGGCATCACAGCACGATCGCTGCGGCTTTTCGAAGCAAGGCCGCCGATCTGGAGAAGCCCGATGTGATCGTCGCCTCGTGTATCCCGCTCGAACTGGCGTTGGAGTGCGTGCGATATGGACGTGCCCATCGGGTTCCGGTTGTCGTCGATATTCGCGATATGTGGCCGGATGCATGGATCAGCGTCATGCACCCCGCACTTCGCCCTGCCGCCGGGATTGCGATCCTGCCCTATCGCAACATGCTGCGCGAAATTGTGCGGGAGGCCACGGCCCTGTGCGGCATCACACAGGATGCGTTGGACTGGGGACTGCGCCACGCCGGCCGGGAACAGGGACCGCAGGACAAAGTCCTGCCTCTCGCCTATGCGCCTCCGCCGATGCCCGCGCAGGCAGTCCAGGATGCGGAACGCTTTTGGACTTCGTTGGGCGTCGACGGTGAAGCGGACCGATTGACGGCGTGCTTCATCGGCACGTTCACGAAGCGCGTCGAATTCGACACCATTATCGAAGCCGCGCGGCGCCTCGAGCCGGAACTGCGCCGCAAAATTCTCTTCGTTTTCTGCGGAAGCGGCGAACTGGATCAAGAACTGAGGGAGCGCACAAAGGATCTTGGATGCTTTCTTTTTCCGGGCTGGCTCGATGCGGTGCAGCTCGCAGTGCTGATGCGGCGCGCGCAAATTGGGCTTCTACCCTATCCGAGCGACCCCGATTTCATGCGCAGTCTGCCCAACAAGGTTTTCGACTATCTTGCGGGAGCGCTACCGATATTGACCTGTCTGAAAGGCAACGTCGAAAAGCTGATCGGGGCGCATGGCTGCGGATGGATGTATGGAAACGGCGATCCCGACGGATTCAACGAGGTCCTGCGGCATCTCGTTGCCGAACCTTCGGCAGTGACGGCGGCGGGTGAACGCGCGCACGCGGCATCTCTGGAATTCGATGCCACGCAGCTCTACAGCGATTTCCGCTCCCACCTTCTGACTCTTTGCGATATAGAAGCGCCGGACAAATCGCGGATTATGGCGCACAGCTAGACGAAGTTTCGTCTCAAGCAAAACCTTCGCGGCATCATGCGATTGGGTCTGCGCGAACCAGTCTTGCGGTTTCCTCGATCCCGGCGTTCAAAAGCGCGTCGATCACCGACAGGCCGGCGGCAAATTCGCCCCACAATTGGGGGCGGACGGATTCACAAAATGTGGAATAGATCAATTTGATCCCGGCCCGGTCGAACTCTTCCTCGCTTTGATATTTGCTGGCTCCCGATCCTGAGAAATATGCATCCGCGCCAAGGCTGCGCCCGATGTCGATGATGCGGGTGGCGCCCGTCGTCTCCAATCCCAGCGTCGAAGAATTGACGATCTTGCAACGCAATCCAAGAAGGTCCGCCACACATTCGATCAGTTGCGAATTTACCGCGCACAATCCCCCGCTGGCCTCGCCGATCCACGATGAAAGGCGCGGCAGGATGTGTTGAGCATGCGGAGCACGGGTGTAGTTCGCTTGAATCTGTTTGACGTGGTTGCTCCGCCAATCGACTGTACTGTCGAATTCGACTTCGTTCGTTGCCTGAAAGCCGCGTCCCGCTTTGAGAATCGGCTGGGTCAGCCAGTTGGCGCCCTGTGGCGTCTTGATTTTGACCCGATTCTGATAGCTTCTTCCGCGCGCGAATTGAACATCGTCCAATATGACGAAGACATCCACTTCGGCCATCTTGTGAAAGAAACCAATCCACGGAAGGTAATTGGGCTGGTGCGCGGCGTATTTCATTTGTCTCGACTGATATTTTGGTGCAAGCGGGATCGGGATTACTTGTCAGAGTTCGGGCCGGGGCGCGGTACGATAGCGATCATCGCATGACCCAACGGACGATTTCGAAAGACTCGGCATATTCCGCACCGATCTGGACGCCGCGCGCGCGCGCAAGCGAATAAATGAATTCCGCCGACATATAGGCGCGGCCGCTTTGCGATTTGTATTTTTCGAGCGCCGTCACTTTTCGCCGCACATGCGCTTCATCGAGCGTCACAAAGCCCGTTGTCCCGAATTTCAGATTGTTCCAGATCAGTTCGTAGCCCAGGATCGTGATGGTCTTGAAGGCGCGCAAGCCCTCTGTGGCGACTGTGGTATGATCCTGATGGATATCGTCGAGGCTTGGCATCAGAACGAGATCGAAACCATGTGCCGCGCGCAGCCGGACCAGTTCCTCGAGAATCTCCTGCCGCACATAGTTCAGCTTCCGCACTTCGTATTTGTAGATGTGCAGATTTTCGGCCCGGATGCCGAGTTCCTTCGTTGCTTCGCGCACTTCTATTTCCAGGATATTGCTCGGCAGATGCGGGGGTAACGAAGCCTCCGCCGTACTGAACGCCGCGTAATGCACTTCGGCGCCGGTCTCGCACAGCCTGGCGATGGTTCCGCCTGCGCCGAGTTCGCCGTCGTCGGTGTGGGGCGAAAGAACCAAGACTTTCCGGAATTGATTCAACATTGCGGGGAATCGCTTCGGCTTGAGCGGCGCGATTCGAATTTATCACGTCCCCTCGATGCGGCAAGCGATGTTGCGGCCGACGCTTCAAGCCACCGGCGAATCGGGAAACGACAGCTCATGGCGCGAACGCCATTCGGGCTTCACATAATTGATAATGATCGAGCGGCGGATGCCGTTGAATGTTCGCTTTTCCACGCCATGCCATGTATCGGATGCCGGAATGAACGCATAGCCGTTGTTAAATGCGCCCGGCGCGCGGCCAATATGGCGGCGTTCGTTGTCGTATATGTCGGTACCCCAATCCTCCGAGCCGGGCGCGTCAGAAAGAAAGATCGTCAGCGTGATGAGCTTGGCGCCGATATCGGTGTGAGGCTCGAGCCAGAATCCGCCGGTATCCTGGCAATATTCGATGCGTAGGAATCCGCCCGAGAAATCCGCACCCGTTTCCCGCTCGAGCAGCGAAACGGTCGCTGACTTCTGGAACGCGCCTGCCACCTCTGCGCACACGGCGAATCGTTTGCGGTTTTCAGGAGAAAAAAACCAGCGTGAGGAATTGTGGCTGTCCCGGCGTCCCAGCGTGTCGCCGATGACGGGCGCCGGCACCGGCAAGTTAACAACGGCGCGCGCGATTTCTTCCGGAAGTGTGTTCGCGATCAGCCAATGGCGATAAGGCGCTTCGTTGCGTTGCGCGGCCTGGAAAGCTTGCGAAAACCAGCGGGCGGTTCGCACGCCTTCCCCCTCGAACGCGCCTGCTTCAAACGGCCTGTTCATGCGCGCCTCCGCCGGAGAAGAATTTCGAGAACTTCTTCCAGCGCATCGAAAGCCGGTGGCGCGCTGCCTCCGAATCACGCACTACTTCGTCGACGCAGTAATTGACCATCACGCAACGGCGCACGCCTTCAAAGGGCCGATGGCCGTGCCAGGAATTGTCCTGTACCTTGAAGCAGAAGAGCGTGCCGCCATCGGGCGGAACTTCGTCGACATAATCGTCAATATTGTCGCCAGAGCGCAGCACGCGCAGGCGGCCGCCCGAGGGCTCCCAGGACTGGTTGATGTAAAGCAGTACCGTCGCGAGCTTGAATTTGGAATCGGTGTGGATGCGTCCGTCGCGCAACCGGCAACGGCTGCGGAAAGTGGTCAGTGCCGGCCGGCCGGAAAGATCTAGATCGAGCTTTTCCTCGACCAGATGCCGCATCGCCGGGCTTTCAAGATCGACGATCAATTGTGCGACCGCAGGCCCATAAGGACTTGCATCTGGCATGAAGACCCCGCCCACATCCACTTTCGGATAGTCCGCAATGATCCGCGACGCACCGGCCGGGTTCAGGAATTCCGGCACGATCACATGTGGATAGGGTGTTTTGCGGGGCTGGGCCGCTCGAAAGGTATCGAAATCGACAATCATAACGCGCTCACTTGCGCGCGCTTTCGTGGCGGCGCGAAAGAAAGACGCCGCAGCCAGAGCGGGACCTTACCGCTCCGGCGCTCTCATAATTTTTCTTAATGTAGAGGCGCGGGTAGCGTTGCTGCCCGCGCCAAATAAGTTATTCCGCAGCCTGCGCCGCGCGATCGATGACGCGCTGGATATCCTTGCGGCGCGCATCGAATTGCTTGGCGATATCCTCATCATTGTCCTGCAGCGCCTGCACGTCGGTCTTGGCGTATTCCATCACGCCCATTTCGGTATAGCCGTTGCGGATGTAATCGCCCCAAAGGCCGATATCCTTCACGATGGGCACGATGCGGGTGAAGAGCGAGTTGCGGAACTTCTCCATGAAGCCCGATTCGTACATGGCGGTGGCGCATTCCTCGATCGGAAGCCCCAGATTCTGCCAAAGCTCCACCGCGTCGAAACGGTCGCGCATGAGGTAGCTCGCTTCGAGCAGGAATTGCTCGCGCTCGTCGCGCTCTTTCTGCGTGAGCTGCGGATAATAATCGCGCAGTGCCAGACGCCCGAATGCGACATGGCGCGATTCATCCTGCATCACATAGGCGTTCACCTGCGCGCAGAGCTGGTTCTGCGCGTAATCGCGGATCTGGCCGAAGGCGGCGAGCGCCAAGCCTTCGATCACCACCTGCATGCCGAGATAGGTCATGTCCCAGCGCGAATCCCGCAAGGTCTGATCGATCAGCTCCTGCAACGGCTTCGTCATCGGATAGGCGATTTTGAACTTGGAAAGCAGCCGCTTGTAGGCCTCGACATGGCGGGCTTCGTCGATGGTCTGGGTTGCGGCGTAGAATTTCGAATCCGCATCCGGCACTTGCGTCACAATCTTGGCCGCGCAGATCAGCGCACCCTGCTCGCCCTGCATGAATTGGGACAATTGCCAGGCCTGGAAATGCGCGCGCACACGGGCCTTTTCCTTGTCGCTCATTTTGAGGTAGCAGCCGGCCATGTGGATCGGCAGCGACTCTTCCGGCATGCCTTCCGGGTTGTCTTCACCCAGTTCCTGATCCCAGTCGATGCGCTTGGCTGCATCCCATTGCATCTCCTTGCCCTTGGCATAGAGACCCATCATGGCGGCGCGGCCATCGTCATAATCCCAGTTGAAACAGACATCGAAATTCTGCGGCACCGTCCAGCGCGAACCTTCCGTCGCCAGAGCGTACATATCCTTGAAAGCCATATTGATCTCCCGTTGTGCGATATTATTTGAGGGAGAGCATAACAGACCGGAGCGGTTTTCAAATGCTGAGACTGGCGCTGCTGTTCCTGATACTCGGTCTCATCGCAGGCCTGCTGGGCTTCACGGGCATAGCGGGAGCCTCTTTCGCAATCGCGAAATTCCTTTTCTTCGTGTTTTTCGCGATCTTCGCGATCCTGATTGTGCTGGGAATCACAATCTTCCGCGATCTCTTCGGTTAGGCGGGCTCGGCCTCGCCGGCCTGCTTGATGAAGCCCTCGAAGCGGGTGTGCCAGTCATTGGCCGGGCTGACGTAGCTGTCGCGGAACCAGGGCATATTCTTCTTGTCGAAAACATTGTTGCGCAGGTAGTCGAGCGTGGCGCGCACCGGCCATTTCTTGGTCGCGTCGCGCTGGTAGGACACGAAAATCGGCGCCTGAAAACGCACGCCTATGTCGAGCGGCACGAACACGTCGTCCACGAGAACAGCGTAAGTGGGAAGTAGCGCGATGCCGGCGCCGTGACGCACCGCCTCGGCCAAACAGGCACTCAGATTGGTGAAAAGCACCGTGTGGCTCGCTGCATCCTCCCGCGACCAGCTCGCCCACGAACCCATATCGGCCAGATACACGGCCAGATCGAGAAGCCGGTGGCGGCCCAGATCGTCCACATTCTTGGGCATGCCGTTGTTCTTCAGATATTCGCGCGAAGAGAACGGAATGAAATGCATGGTGCCCACGCGGACTGCGATCGGGTCCGCGTCAGCCGGCTCGTAATAATGGACGTGCAGGTCGAAGATTTCGCGCTTGTCGGCCATGGTGTCGTGCGCGCCGAACAGCTTCAGTTCAATATTCGGATAGCGGTTGAAGAACGGCGCCAGAAATCGCGTCATCCAATACGATGCGATTCCATCGCCCATGAAAACTTTGCAGTCTCCATCGACGCGCGCGGCAGCATTGGTGGCCTGGTTGGCCGCGCGCACGAGGGCCGCCTGCGCGGCGGATGCGTCGTTGTATATGCGCTGACCTTCGAAGGTGAGGCGGGGCCCGCGCCGGTCGCGGTCGAACAGGCGCACCCCGATTGCACGCTCAAGGCGAATGAGGCGCCTGCTTACCGTAGGTTGCGTCATTTTCAGGCGCGTAGCGGCCCGGTTGAAACTACCGGTTCTCACGACCTCCAGGAACACGCGGAAGTCGTCCCAATCGACCCCCTCCGGAATTGATTGTTCCACAATTTCGGTATAAGGCAATCCGCTCATGATTGTTTCATGCCGTCCCATTCTGATGCACTTTCTCTACCGGCAGACGGGAATTTATACAGAAAAGATGCCCCGCCGCCACAAGAACTTAAAGCTTGGGGTCAATGGAATGCAAAATAAAGAGAGAGAAAACACATCGTTGCCGGAAGAGGCGCTCAAGCCTGGGACATGGGCATCACTTCCTTCTGGCGGGATCATCTTTGTTAAGCATCCCAGCGATGCTGAGATGGCCGATCTTTACGCATTAACTCAGGTCGAAATCTCGCCGGATGTTGCGCCCATCGAAGACGTATTAGCGGTGTACAACCACAACCGCGACGCCTTCCTCGGCATCTACACGGCCGATGACGAAACGCAAAAAAATGCCCATTTTATGGGCTATTACAGCTTCCTGCATTTGACGGAAGAGGGTCTCGCGCTGCTCGAGAAAGGCACCATCGACGTGCTGCATCCCGATCTCAAACTTATCGTGCCTTACGGGACGCGCCCGGCTGCGATCTATGTTTGGGCTATCGTGGCCCGTAAGGTTAACAAGTACGTGATGCCGCTCATCGCCAAGGCGCTGGGCGCGGAGCTTTACGGCGGCGTTCCTCTTTATGCCACCGCTGGAACGCTCGGCGGCTATGGCGCGATGAAAGGCGTCGGCTTCGAAGGAGCCAAGGACAAGAACGCGGGGCTCGGCCAGCTCTTCCGGCTGGATGCGCCCCCGCCCTCCGCCATCCGGGCTGCGTAAGAGGGACTCAATGGAAAAAATGGAGCTCGCCGCCGTCGTGGCCGCTACCCCGGACACGATCGCCAAGGTGTTCGCGTTGCGTTCTGCCGTTTTCATGACCGAGCAGGACTGCCCCTATGACGAGGAGTTCGACGGCAACGATTTCTGCGCCGCCACCCACATCCTGGGGTTGGTCGATGGCGAACCGGCCGGGGTGCTGCGTGTACGCTATTTCGCCGATTTCGCGAAGATCGAGCGGCTGGCCGTGCTGCCCCGCTTCCGGCGCACGCTGATCGCCAAGCTGATCGTGGAGAAGGGCATCGAGCTTTGCCGCCGCAAGGGATATCGCACGCTCTACGGCCATGCCCAGAAACGCCTCACCCGCTTCTGGGAGAAATTCGGATTCCGGCCCATGGGAAAGAACTTCCCGCTCGTCTATTCCGACCACGAATATATCGAGATGCAGGCCGATCTGGAGCCGGGCACGGACGCCATCACCATCATGAGCGATCCATACCTGATCGTGCGGCCTGAAGGACATTGGGATATGCCCGGTCCGCTCGATCGCTCCAGCGACAGGCCCGCAACCAATCCGCACTGACTAAAACTCGCATCAAACTCGCAGCAATTGCGCCGCACATAGTTCAGCACGCGGAAATTTCTCCCTACGCATGATGCACACGGGGTGCAACTCTCCCATGGAGAGGGTCTGTGTCATGCATGTGCTGGTGATGGCTTCGCAAAAAGGCGGCTCGGGAAAGACGACGCTTTCGGGTCATCTTGCGGTCGAAGCCGAAAGTGCGGGGCTGGGCCCCGTGTCGCTGATCGACACCGACCCGCAAGGAAGCCTCGCCCAATGGTGGAACGCGCGCGAGGCGCAATCCCCTCATTTCGCAAAGGTCGGGTTGATGGAACTGGGCGCGGCGCTCGATCATTTGCGCCAGTCTGGCGTCAAGCTCACCGTGATCGATACGCCGCCGGCCATCACCGAATCCATTTCGCATGTTGTGGCGCATGCCGATCTCGTGGTCGTGCCGACGCGGCCGAGCCCGCACGATTTGCGCGCGGTGGGCGCAACGGTGGACATCGCCGAGCATCACAACAAGCCGTTGGTCTTCGTGCTCAATGCTGCCACGGCGCGCGCGCGCATCACGGGCGAAGCGGCGGTGGCGCTTTCGCAGCACGGAACGGTCGCCCCCGTCACGTTGCATCATCGTGTGGATTTCGCAGCCAGCATGGTCGATGGCCGCACGGTGGGGGAAGTCGTTCCCAAATCGCCGTCCGCGCGCGAGATCCACGATCTTTGGATTTACATTCAGGACCGTCTTGCACGCCTCAAGCACGATCCCGCCTTTGCCGCCTCCGAAGCGCGGCAATTCGGCCTTCGTTCATTGACCTCGCTCGCCGACGACGTGGCCGAAGATGACACGCCGCCGATACCGGAACCCGCCAACGCCGGCACGCACGCCTATGAAGGGCCGGAACGCCGCTCCGGCCAGGACCGGCGCACGATGGCGGCCAATTTCGGCGGTCCCGAACGGCGCGGCCATGCCTTTGGCCGGCGCGCGAGCGACAAGGTCATTCCCTTCGGCAAGTCGGGAGGATGATGATGCGCAAATTCGCAACCGTCACGGCCAGCCTGCTCACGCGCAAGGGCGAGGCCGCGCCTTCGCACGTTCCGGTCAAGCGCGCGGCCTGGACGCAAAAGAGCGAAGCATCGCATCCCAAATTCAAGCCGCCGCACGATCCCAATCGGCCGCGCAGGCTTTTCGTGCCGCTGTCGCATGAGGAGCACGAGCGCCTTCACATCGCAGCGGTGAAGAAAAATGCGACGCCGCACGAGATCGTGCACGCAGCACTCGAAGCCTATTTCCGAAAGCTTGCAGCCGATGCGCAATGTCAGTGCATCGCAGACGTTTGTACCCGCGACTGCGCGGCAAACTGACGAGTGGGGACGCTGCAAGGTATTGGGCGGTGGGAAACCACCGCCCATATTTTTATTTGGGCAGTAGCGTGCCAACCGAAGCTCGCGGACAATTCAACGGCCCTCCTACACTAAAGCTTCGGAAGGCAACCTCCGCTCGCTGCCGCGAGCGTAGAATGGCGGACAGGGAGTCTGTACACGGAGTAAAATAGCGTTGTATTATCAATAACTTATCTATTCGTAAATAGGACGCCCCAAGAGAAATAGGTACGCGCATTCGCGACCTGCGACGAACAACCACGGGCGCAAATTTTGAAGCGACGAATGAAAGCACAGTCAATACGAACGGCAACGCAGCTCAACGCAGAAAACGCAAATATCCGCCATTCATCAACGCCCGTCCGCGGTTGATCGCGCGGCGCACGCGATCGCGTAGATGTTGGCCTTGATCGTTCCAGTCGGCATCCACACGCTCCGGTCCGAACAACGCCACGGCAATCTCGCGATGCGAGGCACCGGCCAGTGAGCCGTCCAGAGCTTGCAGAATGAATTTGATGCGTGCCGCGTGTCTCTCCGCTGAAAGCACGGGTACATGCACGCCGGCGATCAGGCTGTTGAATTGATGCAGGGTCTCAAGGTGCTTTCGTGTTTCATGTTCGCCGAACACGGAATCGGACAGCAGATGGACCGACTTCAGCAGGCTTGCGCCTGAAACGGCCAACTGAATTCTGTGGCCTTCCCCACAAAGAAAGAGGTGTTGCATCCCATCCGGCATGAGCAGCAGCGATGCCGAAGATAGCTGGTCGTAGATATTGAAAATCCCCGTCTGCAATCCGGCGCTCGCAGGAATCGCGTGCATGTGCAGGACGCCGGAGTGGCGCGCGGGTTGCCAGAACACCTTTGCCGATCGCGCATCGGCCGTGGGTATGTCGGTGTATAGACACCCCCAACGCGTCAGCGCCGGAGCCTCTGTATGCACGCGGATAATGGAAATTTTGGCATCGACGGGCACAATTTCGAATGCACTTTGGGAGCGCAGCCAGCTCAGTTGATAGTCCTCATGGCGGCGAAGAATTTCCCAGGACCAGTCGCGATGCGTCAGCGCATCGAGATAGTCATATGATCGCCGCAACGTCCAATCGAAGCTGTCATTCACATCGGATGCAGACACAACTTCATCCCTGTACGCAACACTTCATCAACTCAGAGTCGCAATGCGGCTCGACAAAAAAGCGGCGAAGTCACCCGCGCCGCATTTCCGCCGATCAAAATCTCAAATTGCTACAACACAATTGCTCTTGAAAAAATCCGAGCGGTAGATCGCTCTACCGCTCGTAGTTTTACGAGTGAGCCGGGGGGCGGCTGGCTCGCAATATCTAGGCACCCTAATCGCCCAGCCCGATGCTGAGGCTGGCGAAGGGGCCATTGAACGTGACATTCGATTTCTTCGCCGCGTCGATGCCGGTGTCCATGGCGTTGAGGAATGTGTCATAGCGATAGCCGATGGAGACCTTCACATCGGTGTACTTCACCGACAACCCGGCATAACCGCCGATATTGGGGACGGTGACGTTGCGCGAACTGGTTCGATGATGCGGGTGATAATATGTTCTCGGATAAGCCCCGTATGACGTACGGTGATATGCCCGCGTCATGTGCGAAACCGTTGCCTTCTGCTTGCCGAACAGAAGCGCGGCGTCAATACCCCAGTCGAATGTGAGTTCTCCATCCTGCCTGTTGCCCGCGAGTGCCGCCGAAGCCGTCCAGGACAATGTTGGGCCGATGCCTTTGAAACTGCGTGTCGCCTGTGCGTACAGAGTAAATTGGTGAAAGGTGTAAAGTAAGCGGTTGTGACGATCGTTTGGCGACCCGTATTTGGTGGAGGTAACATAGTTCGTAAAGTAATTGAATTTCGGCCGCCCCGTTGCAGTCGTCGATGCGTGCGTCTTGAAGGAGGCGAACCGGACACCGGCGTTGATCGTGGACGAGCCGTCGCGGCCGAACAATCCGAGCCCGACATCCTTGCCGGCCGTGAAATCGAGAACGAAATGACTCTCGCTGCTCTTTGCTTGCGTGTCCGCAAGCTCTTGCCCAGGGAGGTGGCGAGAGACGGGACTGGACGCGGTGACGCCAAGAAAGAACAACTGGTGATGATATATGTAATAAGGCGTGACCGGCCGTTGAGCGTGGCTGTGTCTGTTCGCGTGGCTGCGGCCGTAGCGGATGCCGGCGGAGAATATCCAATCGGAATTGTCCGGCTGGAAACTGATCTTGCCATCCTCGCCGAAGGAGAAACGCGGCGCATCCTGGCTGCCGGCAAAGGGAACGCCTTTGAAAACATCCGGCGTCGGCGTCAGCGACATGAACGGCGCGGTGAAGGGACTGAACAGCCCCTGCGTCGTTTCCATCTGTCCGCCCAGTTCGATCCAGACGGTTGGGCGGGATGAGTCGTCGGCATTTGCCGCGCCGGCGGATGCAACATAGGCCGTCAGCGCCAGCGCCGATGCGCCGGTGAGCAGCTTCCAACGGATGGTGGCGCGGTTGTCGTGTGTGTGGATGCGTTCGCTCATAGTGAAATTCCCCCCTGAAGCATGCTGACAATCTCAAAACTGTCATTCCCGGCCGAGCGAGGCGTCAGCCTCGCGAGGGGAAGGGAACCCAGGAGCCGATACAGCGCGAGCATATCGATACCTAGGTCCCCTTCCCTCACGCCGCTTGCGCGGCGCTCGCCGGGGATGACAACCGAGGTTTGGTTTGCGTTCGTTCCCATGGCGCTCACCAATTCTTCGTGACGCGCACGCCGAAGAGGCGTGGGTCGGTCAGGAACACGTTGGTGGTCAAGCCGCTGTCGTCCGAGTTCAGGAATGTTCCGGTGATCGCGGTCGTATCGAACACGTTCTTGAGGTAGCCCATCACCTGCCAGCCCGACGCGCTCGTCAGGATCAGCGCCAGATTGACGTTCGAGTAACCGCGAATCTTGTCGTACGGCCTGTCGTTGAACACGCGCGCCCAACTCTGCGATTGCCAGTAGAAATCGCTGTGCAGCGTGGCCGCCCAATCCTGCGAAACGGGAATCGTGTATTCCACCGAGAACGAGGTCGTGAAATGCGGCGCGTTCGGCAATTCGTTGCCGCCGACATTCTTGGAGAAACCTTCGCCATCGTTCGGCGCCGGGCCATAATCGTGGCCGTTATAGGTGTTCTGGCCACTGTAAGGATCGCTCCCCGAACAACCCGGATTTGCCGGGTCACCCGCGCACGGATCGAAGCCGGGATAGGTGAATGAATAGCCCGCAAGCGGACCCCGGGTCGGGTGCATGAATGGAGAATTGAACGGATCATAGTTGTTAGAATTATATATTGCGTTCGGAACCGGATCGTATCCCGCATTGTAGGCAAGCCCGCAGGCCGACGACCAGTGATCGCCTTCGCCCGCCATTGACGAGCCAAGCAGTAGTGCCGCGACGACGTAATCCGGGAAGATGCAATTCGAGGCTTGCGTCGGGAACGGTTTCATCACCATCCAGCCGGAATGGCCCGCCGTTCGATCCATCAGGTCGATAGCCGACTGACCATTGTCGATACGCGTCGATTCATAACCACCGGCAAAGTTGAATTTCAGGCCGGGGATCGGCTCGTAGCTGGCTTCCAGTTCCGCGCCCTTCACGGTTGCGTTAAAATTCAGGTTGATCGACGTGCGATCCACGATCTCCGAAATCTGGTAGCCGCTGTAATTGTAAAAAAACACATCGCCATTCAGTGTCAACCCGCCGTCCGCCAGCGTATTTTTCGTACCGAGTTCGTAAGCGTCCACGAACTCTGGCTTGAACGTGAGCGGATGAATGGGAATGCCGTAACCAGCCGTGGCATAGTAATTGGTCAGCACCGCTCCGGGCGGATTTGCGCCACCAGCCTTGTAGCCATGCGCGAACGATCCATAGACGAGCGTCTGATCGGTGAAATCGAGCTTTGGCGTCCAGTCGGCCGCGGCGCGGCCCGTCCACTGATTCCATTGCTGGTCCACCGCGCCGATGGTGGCGTAGCCGTAAGTGTTCGTCAGAAGCTGGCTCGGGATATCGAGGAAATGCTTCTGATCGTCCGTCCAGCGCAATCCGCCCGTCAGCTTCAGATCGGGCAAGACATTGTAATAAGCCTCGCCGAAACCGGCATAGGAATTGAGCACATAAGGATTACGGCTCAGGAAGTAATTGTGGCCGAGGCCATTCACGCTGCCGAGCGGATTGGGATCGACGTAATAGCAGCTTTCCGTGGGAACGCCGGAACTAGTGCCCTCTTGCCGGCCAGGCGGGTTATAGGTAGCCCCTCCTTTAAAGCACTCGAAATTTGTGGAAACACCCGGCTGCCAGATGGGCACGAAGTCGGCCGGTAGACCTGATGTCGCTGCAAACAGCGTCAGCGTGTTGGCGAAGACATAGTAATCTTCCACCGTTTCGTAATGCATGTAATTGCCGCCGACGCTGAAATTGAACGGACCTTTGAAATTCGACGCAAACCGGAATTCCTGGCTGAGCTGCCAGGCGTGTTCGTCCGAAATATCCTGCGCGACAAGACGATTGCTGCACCCAAGCTGCGGATCGCCGAAATAATAGGTGCCGTCCGGCGGCGTGACGGGCGGATAGGGCGGTGTGCGGCAATCGGAATAAGGGCTGATGACCGAATAGAGGTACGGATAGTTCGAATGGAAGGATGCAGTGGTTCCAGTCGGCGTGAAGATGCCCGGCGTCGTATTGAAGCGGTTATAATCTTCCGTGGACCACAGGAAATCCTCGTTGAAGCCCGTTTGCGACGTGAAGGTGAGCGCGGGCGTGATGTTGTAATCGGCGTTGAATTCCAGCGTGTCGTTTTTGGCGACGTATTTCGGATTGATCTGCGTTTCGATCACGCGCAGATTGTGCGACTGCACGGTGCTGGCATAGGGATTGATGACGTTCATGCCGCGGCTGACCCATCCCGCCACGACATAGGGCAGCGAGAATCCGTTCGGCACCTCGAACGATTCCGGCGAATAGAGCAATGCCGGCAGGCAACCCTGGCTCAAGAAACCCGAAGTGACCATGAAGGCGAGATTGGTCGCACCTCCGCCAATTGACTGTGGCGATAGTGCGGGAATCCCGTCCACGTTCGACGGCCCCGGATCGGTTTTGCAGAGCTGCTTCTGCGTGCGCATGCGGTCGTCGTTTTCGGAGAAATGCTCCCAGACGAGATAGGTCTGCAAATTCTGGAGCGGCTTCCATGCGACGGTGATGCGGCTCGACCACAGATCGCGGCCATCCACCGGATCGCCATTATTTTCGTTGATCGTGTAGCCGTCGCGCTTCGTCCATTCGCCCGCGATGCGCACATCGAAGCGGTCGTCGATCAGCGGGATGTTGACCATACCCTCGTACCGCCGGTTGGTGTAATTGCCCCAATCGGCCGAGGCCATCGCTTCGAACTGGTCGGTCGGTTTGGCCGAGATCACATTCACCACGCCAGCCGTGGCGTTGCGGCCATAAAGTGTGCCTTGGGGCCCGCGCAGCACCTCAACCTGCCCGACGTCGTAGAATTCCTGCTCGAAGAAGTGGTTGCGAATGAACGGCATATCGTTCAGCGCCACCGCCACCGCCGGGTCGGTCGTCACCGAAATCGCTTGCGTTCCGATGCCGCGGATTTCGATGTTGTAGCCGGTGAAGTTCGTTTTCGAGAAAGTAAGGTTCGGGACTTCCTTCACAAGGTCCGGTCCACCCGCAATCTGGCGCGAAGTGAGCTGTTCTTGCGACAGCGCGGTAATGGCAATCGGAACCGTCTGAATGTCGCCCTTGATCTTGGACGAGGTGACAACAACGGTTTCAACGCTCGCGGCTGCGTGGGCTGGTGCAGCTTCGGCGAATTGGCGTGGCGGCGGCGCGGCCAGGATGACATACGACCCGTCGTCGCGCCGGTATGTGAGACCCGTACCTCGCAACATATGCGATAACGCGGCGTCGGGATCGAAGGTGCCGGTAACGCCGGGCGAACTTTTGGAGGCGGTCAGAGTCGAATCCGCAATAATCTCAAACCCGCTTTGCGCGCCGAATTGCGCCAAGGCCTTGGGCAATGGTTGCTGCGGTATATCGAAATTGTCTCCGGCCTGCGCGCTACCGGCGCCCAACAATGCGGCCAGACCTACGATGGCCGTGCCTACCAGCAGGCGGCCACGGCGACTTCCTAACGATGAAGAATGCACGATTCCCCCCTTCTCCAATGCGGGACTTAGACCCGTCACCATCAAAGAGGCGCTTCAGAAAAAACCATGCAGCCCGATTATCGGCGATGGTTCTTTTTCCCCGGCGCCCCCAGAACAATCTCCGTTTGTGTGTCCGAAAGGACACGCGCAAACCTGTAGGCCGTCACCAGCTTCACGAAGCCGTCCACATCGCCCGTGCGAAACACCCCATCGATCGGGATGCCGGCGACCGGCGGCTCGACGACGATTTTCTTGGTCGAATAGCGGTTCATTTCGGCTGCCACTTCGCCGATTGGCGTAGCGATGAAGGTCAGGCGACCATCCATCCAGCCAAGTTGATGGGCTTCCGATGTCAGATTCACGGGCTTAAGCGTGCGTTCGCCACTCTTCCAAGTGGTCAATTGCCAACCGGCGACCATGGCCGTGCTCTGCTCGTCATTCGTCGTGCCGGGTGCGCCAACGATGACGTGACCCTCGACCAGCGTGACCTTGAAGCGATCTGGATCGACGCGCACGTCGAACATCGTGCCGGTAGCGGTCACGTCATTGCCGTTGGCCGACACCACGAAAGGCCGGGCGGCATCTTTCGCGACACGGAAGAAAGCCTGGCCCCGCAACAAGGCGATGGAACGCCGGGATGCGGTTTCGCGCACCCGCATGACGGTGTCGGTATCGAGCGAAACGAAAGAACCATCAGGCAGCTTGATGGTCTTGATCTCGCCGACCACGGTGCGGAACTGCTCGACGTAAGGCCGCGAGATCAGATCACGAAGCGTTGCGGCGGGGAATCCAAACCAGGCGGCCAGGGCAATAGAGGCAAGCGACAAAAAGCCAAGCCCCGCGAATTTCAGGGCACGGCTCCGCGCGGGATGATTGTTGCGCGCGCTTTCGCGGATCGCCAGAATTTCGGGATCGCTCGCGATTTCGCGGGTAAGTTCCCACGCGCGCGTAACGCGGCGGAATGCTGCATCATTTTCCAGATCGGCGTCGAGCCAAGCCTGCATTTCGCGCAACTCATGCGCGGTCATCTGGCCCGAGCGTCTGCGCGCAAACCAGTCTGCCGCAACTTCCAGCGGCGTGGAGGGGATATGGGCGAGTTCGCTGGTCATGGCGTATTGCCTGTTTCTTCGGCGATCAGTGCAAGCGCGCGCGCCACCAGCTTGCTCACGGCACTCACCGAGATGCCGAGCTGACGCGCGATGGCCGAATAGGTCATGTTCTCAAAGCGGTGCAGCACGAAAGCCTCGCGCGTGCGCGGCGGCAGGTTCTTGATCGCGACGATCACGCGCGTGACTTCCTGCCGCGAAATCAGGATGCGTTCGGGCGAAAGGCTTTCGTCGATATTGCCGGCCTGTTCATCCAAAGCAGATGTCGCGATCTGTTTCCGCTTGGCCAGCAGGTGCGCGGCAATGGTGAAGAGATAGCCTTGCACATTGTCCACGGGTGCTGCGGCCCCGCGCCGGTGCATGGCCAGGAACACGTCCTGCACCAGTTCATCGGCCTCCGAAGGGCTCACGCGCTTGAGGAAATAGCGGCGCAGACCGGGACCATAGCGCAGCATCCAGGTCTCAAGATCGCTCTTGATATCCTCATTCTGACCGGTCTGCGTACCCTTGGTCATTTCGAAACCCCAGCCACCGGCATGGCGGCCCTAACCCTCTAAGAGGCGGGTTTTCCAAAATTATGCAGCCGGATGAGAGGCAAAATCTAAGCAATTTCGTGCTGCGCGAGCGAAGATATGGCGGTGCAACACGGACTTTTTCCGGCTTCGGGGCAGTTGGGATATGCTCATTTACAGTGTTTGGCTGATGAAATCGTCCTTCGGAGTGAGCGGAAGGCTGTCAGATATTTTTCAAGAATTATCGCGTCCAACCATCCAAGATTCGACCAAAATGATCTTTGAAACTTGTCTGCCCGAGCCGCTTTCGCTCCACAATTTTGGTTCCGCACGACGGCCCGTTGCCGAATGTCACCACACATTCTTGAGTCACAATCAGTGTCCCGCTGATCCGAACTCGGTATCACAGGGCATGGCGTATGCGGCGGACGCCGCTAAACAATCACGAACGTTCCTGCACGGCTACGCACCAAGGATGTAACGTGTGGCCCGCCGTGATTCGCGCGCACTGGATACATACGTTGCGATTGGATTACGGAAAGTGGGTTTCGCACTTTGTCTGCGGAGATTCTGAGCGAAGTGGAGTCACGGCAAGATAAAGCGGATGCGATCCGCTCGGTTGCTGTTGTTAAGTGATTGTCTGCACACGGAATACTAGCACGCCCACGGCACCGGCGCACGCAGCGATGGGACAATTTGGCACCCATTTGTTCGCCATTGTTCGCCATTGAGATAAGGATGATTGGAATATCGCTTTCGTGCTTGCGGTGATGCCGGTGCGTGCGAACATCGCATATGGCACGCGATCAAGACGATCTCTTTGAGGTAAAGATTGCCCCGCCAAAAGCCGAGCGCGGGCGCGTGAGCGGCCGTGCAGGTCGGCGGGTGGTATCTTTCGAGCGCCAGGTGATCGCCGCTGTAGCGCGTGCTGGAGGCGATCCACGGCGCGTCGGCAAACCGCGCAACGGCAAAGCTGCGCGCAACGGCCGCTACAATGCGCATGGCCGTGGCGCCAAAGTGATGCGGAGATTGCCGCGCGACACCGGCTGGAAATTCGATGCAGCTTCGGGCCAGCGGATGCGGATGCGCCGGGTGGTGGTGAAGGCGCGCTATGTGAAGCTCAAGGGCGTGCAGAGCCGCGCCGGCTATGCCCATCTGCGATACCTGCAACGCGATGGCGTGGACCGTGAGGGCGAACCGGGACAACTCTATGGGCGCGCGCTCGACCAGCCCGATGGTCCCGCCTTTCTCGACCGCAGCGCGGACGACCGCCATCAGTTCCGGCTCATCGTCGCGCCGGAAGATGGCGTCGCGTTGGGCGACCTCAAGGGCTTCACCCGCGAATTGATGGATCAGATGGAACGCGATCTGGACACGCGGCTCGATTGGCTGGCGGTCGATCACCACAACACCGGGCATCCTCACACGCATGTCGTGATCCGCGGCATGACCGAAGACGGCAAGGCCCTCAATATCGCGGGCGATTATATCGCCCACGGCATCCGCTACCGGGCCAGCGAGATTTTGACTCGCGAACTGGGCTTGCAAAGCGAGCGTGAGGTGGAGCAGCAACTCGACCTAGAGGTGGATCAGGAGCGGCTGACCAGGCTCGACCGGCATCTCATCGCGCAGGCGGGCGCGGAGAACCAGATTGAGATGCGCCAGAACGTCGATGAATTGAACTTGGCCGACGCGCAACGCTATCGCCTTCTGCGGCGCCTGAAAAAGCTCGAACGGATGGGGCTGGCCAAAGAGTACGAGACAAGCCGTTGGTCGCTCTCGCCCGGCATGGACAAG
>Ga0335085_10001585_pt1 | contig 46950 bp, 43 predicted proteins | sample Lox_Sample_45_FD_206712 | JGI IMG/M metagenome (GOLD analysis project Ga0335085, IMG submission 206712) | Soil microbial communities from Loxahatchee National Wildlife Refuge, Florida, United States - Lox_Sample_4.5 | ecosystem: Environmental > Terrestrial > Soil > Wetlands | place: USA...
CGCAGCGACAGATTCGTTGGTGCCGCGGCGAATAGGCTTCATGAGCGTCTTAATCGAACCGCCAAGCTGGACTGACGTCACATACTGTCTGCAAAGTCGCGTTCAGCAAGCCAAATGGTAGCACCACCAGAGTGCCGATCAGCAGGCACGGCGGACCAACTCGGGTCCGCTCCAAGGTCAAGACCAATGGGTCACGGGTTACCGAGAGCGCCACGGCCCTTGGCCGTGAGAGAGTAAAAGTCGCTACCTCTCGGCTCCAAGAGACCCGTGTCCACAAGACGCGTGATCACGTCGAGAACTTGCTCCCTGGACTGCGGATCGTTGCCGCCAGCCTCAAAGAGCGTGTGCAGATCGAGCGACTCACTGCCCATGTCGCCGAATACCTTTAATACTCGAAGCGTCAACTCCTCGATTCCTGACGATTTATTGCCAGCGTCGTAGTCCATCACAATTCCTTCGTTCACAGGGAAAGCGGGTTCCCGCCCTCTCTCTCAAGCGTAGAAGATTACCAGCGTGTCTCCAGTGACATCAGTCACCGAAATCTGTGTTCCACTCCCGACCGGCAACGGTTTGGCCAACCCCATTTCCCGAATCACTGCCGGACCAACCCCTGCAGTGCGGGCGGCTTCGGCAGTTGCACACGATGCCGCGAGGCGAGGAAAGCCAGCAATGATGCTAATTCCTCGGGCTTCAGATTCCCGCGGTAGGAGGGCATGTTCTCGGCTCCGCTGAAGATCCTGGTCGCCATCTGGGCAGCACTCATCCGATCTCCAGCGTCGGAGAGGTCAGGGCCGCGAATACCGCCGTAACCCGAAATCGTGTGGCAATACTCGCAGCCCTTGTCGTAGAAGACCCTGGCACCGACCGCGATTGGACCGTCGGCCACTCCCACTACCGAGGAGGGCAAAGGCAGCGCATCCAGGCGCGGAGACCACGGCGCACGGATTCCCACGACCCAATAATGAGCGATCACAAAGACAACGAAGACGATGATCAGGATCGACCATGGACGACGCAGAGGACTGCGCTCCCCGCGTCCGCCCAGCAACGGCACGAGAATCAGGAAGAGCCCGAAGATGAGGGGGCCGAGGATGATCACCCACCTCTCCGACCATTTCGGGATCAAGGACAGGAGGGCGAAATACCACATGAAGTACCAGTCGGGGCGTGGAGAAGCGGAGATGATCGTCGGATCGGGTGGCTTTCCGATCTCGGGCGGACCAATCACCAGCGCCAGCACAAATATCGCCAGGACCACTATGGCGCCAAACAACACGTCACGCCAAGCGGCCTGAGGCCAAAACGGAATTCCTTCGTGTTCGAGTAGCGAATGGTACCAGCGCCGGTAAGTCCGCGGATCGACAGGCCTGCCGGCTTTGGGCGGCTCGGAAATCCCATTGAAGATGACAAGATACAGGTGCACCGCGATGAAGAGAAATATCAGCCCTGGGATAAAAAACACGTGTGCCGCAAAGAATCGACTCAGAGTGGCTCCTCCCACGGTGTTGCCCGCGAGAAGGAAGTGGCCCAGCCAGTTGCCGATCAGCGGAGCCCGACCGGCTTGTTCCGCAGCAACTACCGCCGTCCAAAATCCCATCTGATCCCAACGCAGGAGTTGCCCGGTGAATGCCATAAGCAAAGTAAAGAGCAGCAATCCGGCGCCGGTCAGCCAGTTCATCTGGCGCGGGTGTTTGTATGCCCCCATCAGGTACACACGAATGGTGTGCAGACCGATGAGGATAATCATGGCCGAGGCGCCGAAGTAGTGAATGCCGCGAATGATCCGGCCTATGGGGGAACTGGTGATGAACCGGAGGCTGTCATAAGCTTGCCCGGAGCCTGTTACGTAAGCGCTGGAGAGCGCAATTCCGGTTACAACCTGGACGAGAAAAGCAATGAGGGTAGCACTGCCGAAGACATAGAACCACCTGGTTCTGCGGGCTTGCGGCACGGGATGCGACATGATGGGGCCGAGCGATTGAGAGAACCCCGTGAGATCGTCAAACCAGCGCCAGATCTGTTTCAATATCCGCACAGGATTCGCCTCCTAAATACTCGTGATCGGCAAAGGGCTGGTGAGGATCTCGACCATTCCGTCCCGCACTCGCACCGGATACGTGACCAGCGGCTTGGGAGGCGGGCCTGAAGCCACCGCGCCATCCTTATAGAACACGCCACCATGGCACGGACACATGAACAAGTCCGCGTTCGGCAGCCAGCGCACCGGGCAGCCGAGATGGGTGCAATTGATGGCGAACGCGATGAACTGCTCTGCGCTTTCTCTGCGCAACCAGGCGGCGGTCTTGGCGGTCACGCCCGACCAAGGCAGCGGCGAAGAATCCAAAAACGATACTTCGACTGTTTGGCCGATCTGAAAGCTGCCGGCGGCGCCGAGGCTCCGCCATACCTCGGGAGCTTTTCGCAGACCCAGCAAAAACGCGATGCTCGGAATGCCGACTATTGCGGCGCTAACGGAACCCACGAATATGCCGAGCCTGGACAGTAACCGGCGACGGTCCAGATCGGTCGGTTCGGGCGGCGCCGGCACGCTGACAGTGGTACCCTTTGACGCCGTCGGCGCTGCGGGCAGGCGCGGATTTCGGTTCCAGACAACCACCTGGTACGGTCGCCAAAGATACTCGATCGGGATCGCGAAAACGTGTACCAGCCTGGTAAAAGGAAACAACAGGATCACTACGAAGCCGCTGATCAGGTGGGATTGTATGAACACGGGGAGCCCGGTCACGGTGCTCGCATCGGGGTCCAACCGCACAAGGGACCATAGCCACGGCACGGCGGTGCTCAGATACCATGCGGATCCCCACCGTTCAAAAAGGGCAATGCCGACCCCGCTCAGAACCTGGAACGCGAGGACCAGCAGCAGAATCCAGTCCATGGGTGAGGTGACCGCGCGCGCACGAGAATCGTTGGGCAGCCTCCGGGCGATCAGCACGACGATACCGAACACGCAGTAAGAACCCAGAGCCAAGCCGGTCAGTTCCAACACGAGCAGACGCGTGGGGTCGCCAAGCACCGCCGCTGCCGCCCGCGGAAACAACCAAGGCAATAGGTGGGCGACCAGGATCAAAGTGATGCCGTAATGCCAGGAGACGGATCCCCAGAACAAATGGCGATTTTCTAAGAGCTGCGAGGAAACACTGGAGTAGGTAAAGCGGTGCGAGAAATACCGGTACAGGCCAACTCCGACGGCCAGAATCAGCGCAATATAGGGAAAAGCGATGAAGAAGAAGGTCTGCATAAGAGATCCTCGGTTTCCGTCTCACTGACACCCCCAGCGCCGAGACATAGCAACACCGCCTGCACGACACCGAGGTAGGGGGTCTTCTTCACCTCCATTGCCCGGAGTACTTTGTGAAGCGCCGGAACGATGCAATCGCCGATCAACTCCTCCTTCTCCGGACCGGGCTGCTCCACCGCTAAGAACCGCAGTATGACGCTAACGTGGTCTGGCAGTTCCGCACCACTCGAAAACCCGCATTCCTGGTATCTTTCCTTGAGACAGGCCATAAAGGCGCCCCGGCGCCACTCTTCGCCGAACAGTTGATGGCCGATGTAGAGCGCGGCCTCGGCCTGCATTTCGAATGTCTGGATGTAGGCTTCTTCGAGGGCGCCATGTCCTATCACCTGGGCAGCATCACGGAATTCTTCGAGCAGAGTAGCAGCTTCGGGGACTTCCGGCGCAAGCGCCTGGATGCAGCCGTCCAACGCCCCGAAAAGTCCTCCGTCGGGGTAGCTCACAAGACTGGCTAGGTGCTCATACATGCCTAGAGTCCCCTCCGCGGCTCGTGCAAGAAACCCATACCGCCTCCTTCCTGACGGTTTTGCGTAATCTGCACCAACTCGATGGCCGCCTCCCGGGAGAATGGAGGAATGACAAATCGCTCGTCGAATCCGGCAAGCGAAGTCAACTGGTAAATCTCTTCAAGTTCTTCGGGTGTCGTGTTTGCCTCAACAAGAACCTGCGCGGCTGTTTCCCCTGAGATATCGCCGACGGTCTGCGCCCTTTTGAAAAGTCGCCCTGCCATCAACTTCTTGTAGACAGCGACCACCTGTTCCTCATCGCCGGCAGTGAATAGGCTGGCCATATAACGAATCGGCAGGCGCGCGTTCTCGAGCGAGCTAAAGAAATCCGGAGAGCTCTCGTACAGGCCGTCATCGTTTGTGGACCCCGTCACCGGCAGCAGCGGCGGTACATAGAAGAGCATGGGCAGCGTTCGGAACTCGGGGTGCAACGGGAGTGCAATCTTCCACTTCTTCACGTATTTGAATACCGGGGAGTTTCGGGCGGATTCGAGAACGGCATCGCCGATGCCGTCCTTACGGGCTTGGCGAACCACCTCCGGATCGAACGGATCGAGGATCATTTCCCGCTGGGCATTCACCAACTCGTGGTCGGGCCGCATGGCGGTGGCGTGGATAAGGTCCGCATCATACAGCAACAGTCCGAGGTAGCGGATGCGCCCCACACAGGAATGCATACATGCCGGCGCCTGCCCGGTTTCCAGCCGGGGATAGCATAGGATGCACTTTTCGGACTTACCAGTCTCCCAGTTATAGTAGACCTTTTTGTACGGGCACCCTGAGACGCACATCCTCCAGCCCATGCACTTCTCCTGGCTGACCAGCACGATGCCATCCTCGCCACGTTTGTAGATCGCGCCCGCGGGACACGCCGCTATGCAACTCGGATTCGCGCAGTGATTGCAAATGCGTGGCAGGTAGAAGTAGACGATCCGCTCGACGGCCAGCAGGTGCTCCCTCTCTTCATCGCTCAGTGCCTTAAGATTCGGATCGTTGGCGGCATATATGCCCGAGCCTCCCAAATCGTCATCCCAGTTTGGGCCGGCTTCGATCTCCATTTCTTTGCCGGTTACCAGCGAAATCGGAGTGAAGACGGGTTGATCCTCCTGGAGCGGTGCGTCGATCAAGTCTCCGTAGTTGTAGGTCCACGGCTCGTAATAGTCGTCCAGGGCGGGCAGGTGCGGGTTATACGATATGTTCAGGAGTTCTCGCGCCCGGGTGTTCAACTTCAGCCGCAACTCCCCGTCTTTGACTTCCCAGCCGCCCCGATACTGTTCCTGGTCCTCATAGAGCGTAGGGTAGCCGGTGCCGGGTTTCGTCTCCACATTGTTCCACCACATGTATTCGGCGCCGGGACGGCTGGTCCAGAGGTTCTTGCAGGCGAGACTGCACGTGTGGCATCCGATGCACTTATCCAGATGAAAGACCATCGACACTTGGGACCGCACGTTCATGTGCGACTCCTTTTTTGAATCACCATTTTGGTTTCCCCACCAGCTTGTGCACAATCACATAGGTGTCGCGGTCCGAAGCCGCGGGGCCGTAATCGTTGAAGCGATAGCAATGTTGCGCGTACCCTCCAACCATCAGCACCGGCTTCAGTCGCAGGCGCGTGATGCTGTTAGTGCCACCGCCACGCCGGTTCTTCCGCATGGGCGATTTGGGGAAGGCGATGGTCCGTTCGGGAGCGTGATAAAAGAAGCCGAGCCCGGTGGGGATTCGCGCGCTCACCACGGCACGCGTGACGATGACGCCGTTGTCGTTGTAGGCTTCGATCCAATCGTTGTCCTCAACACCGATTTCGACCGCATCCTTGTCGTTAAGCCAGAATGGTTCGATGCCGCGCGAGAGCGTCAGCATGCGCAGATCGTCGGAATAGGTGCTGTGGATGTGCCACTTTCCGTGCGGCGTCAGGCAGTTCAGCAGGATGGACTTGCCTTCGCGTCTGCTGTTTACGAGATTTGATGAAGCCTCCAGCGTAATTCTCGGTTTAAAGGTGGGCAGGTTTTCAGCAAAAGCCAAGTACCCTTCGTGATCGAGGTATAGATGCTGCCGGCCTGTGAGCGTGCGCCAGGGGATCAGTCTCTCGATGTTCTGACAATATGCGCTATAGGGCCGGCCGGAATTGGTGATGCCCGACCAGCACGGACTGGTCAGAATCCTACGCGGCTGAGCTTTCAACGCCTCGAAATCGTAGCGAACTCCGCGATTGTCTTCCGCGAGATCGACTAGGTTGAGTCCAGTCTCCCGTTCCCGGGATTCGAAAGCGCGGTACGCGACTTCGCCATTCGTCTCCGGCGCGAAATACAGGATCATATTCGCCGCGTCGAGGGCGTCCACCAGCGATGGGTACTCGCGGCCATCCCATTCATAGGTCGGCGCCGAGGCGGCGAACCGGTCGTAGAGGTCGGCGATCGGGATGTGGATGCCGCGATCCTCCACGCCTTTTTCCTTCAGACGCGGGCCGAGAGAGCAGAACTTGTGATGCAGATTCGCGTAATCCCTCTCGACCACGGTAAGGTGTGGCATGGTCTTGCCGGGGATCGGTTCGCACTCGCCCGTGTACCAGTTCTTCACTTGCGGCTGCGCCAAGTCATCCGGGGTATCGTGCAGCAGTGGGGTGGACACAATGTCGCGGAAAGGAGCCGGGAAATGGGGTGTGCTGAGAGCGCTGACCTTCTCGGAAAGAGCCTTGAAGATATCCCAGTCGGTCTTCGATTCCCAGCAAGGCGGTACGGCCGCTCCCAGCGGGTGAATGTAGGAATGCAGGTCGGTGGTGTTCAGGTCGTTTTTCTCGTACCAGGTGGCTGAGGGCAGCACGACATCTGAATACAGGGCGGAGGTGTCCATCCGAAAGTTCAAGTCCACCACCAGATCCATCTTCCCTGTGCGCGTCGGCTCGCGCCAGACAACATCTGCAACCGATCCCTTGGCGACTTCGTCCGCGATGGCGTTGTCATGAACGCCGAGGTAGTGCTTCAGAAAGTACTCGTGCCCCTTGGCGCTCGATAGAATGGCATTGGCCCGCCAGATGATCCAGACGCGCGGCCAGTTTTCGGAGGCGTCAGGATCTTCCACCGCAAACCGCAGCCTTCTGTTCTTTAGTTGAGTGACCACCCACTGGGTGATTTCCTCATCCGTAGTGGCGCCCTCCTGGGCCGCGCGCTTGATCACTTCGATTGGGTTCACATCGAACTGCGGGTAGAACGGTAGCCATCCCATACGCACCGCATCCGCCTGCAGATCCATGACGTGCCGGGCAAAGGGGCCCTCGCCGGGTTGCGCCTCCAGCGGTCCCTTTTCATATCTCCATTGGTCGCTGTGCACATAGTGGAACGAAGGCCCATTCTGAAGCCTGGGTGGAGCCGTCCAATCGAGCGCCATGGCTAACGTGGACCAGGAAGCCGCGGGCACAAGCTTTTCCTGGCCCGTGTAATGATTTAGCCCGCCGCCATTGACTCCGATACAGCCACAGAGCATGAGGGCAGCGATGGATGCACGGTAGTGCAGGTTGCTGTGATACCAGTGGTTCACTCCGGAGCCGACAATTACGGTGCATTTGCCTCCGGTCTTTTCGGCGGTGGAACCAAACTCCCGGGCAAACTGGATCACCGTGTTGCGGCTGATGCCCGTGAATTTCTCCTGCCAGGCCGGCGTGTACGGCGTATTTGGGTCGCTGTAGTCCTGCGGATAGTCGCCCGCCAAACCCCGGGGGATCCCGTACTGCGCCATGAGAAGGTCGTACACCGTAGTTACGGCGATTCGCCCATCGGAGGTCTCGACGTACTTCACTGGAACGCTGCGCTGGAAGGTCAGATTATTGGCGGAATCCGCAAACGTTACGGGGAGTTCGGCATCGCGGCTTTCCAGAAGGCTCAAAAGCGGGTCGATGTCTGTACCATCCAGATCGTCTTTGAGTTCCAGATTCCATCGGCCCTTCTGGGCCTGCCAACGGCTTCCGATGGCACCGCGGGGCATACGCGGCTCACCCGTTTTTGCATCGAAGACCAGAAACTTCCACTCGCCGTTTTCCTCGCCCCCATATCGCGAAAGGCGCCCAGCACGTAGGAAGCGCCCCGCCGTGTAGCCCTTTTCCGACTTGTCCAAGACCACCAGAAACGGACTGTCGGAAAAGCGCTTGAGATAATCCACGAAATACGGAACCTGGCGCGCCGCGTGAAATTCCTGCAGGATGACGTGGTCCACCGCCATCCAGAAGGCAGCATCCATTCCGGAGTGCACCGGAATCCACCAATCGGCATAGCGTGCGACTTCGCTGAAATCGGGGGATAGCACGACCAGCTTCGATCCGTTGTTGCGCGCCTCGGCTACGAAGTGCACGTCGGGAGTGCGCGTCATATTGAGGTTGCTGCCGGTGGTTACGATGTACTTGCTGTTGTACCAATCGGCGCTCTCGGCGACGTCGGTCTTTTCTCCCCAGGTCTCCGGCGATGCCGGAGGGAAGTCCGCATAGAGATCGTAGAAGCTCAGCAGGGGCGCCCCAAACAGTTGGAGAAAGCGTGAGCCCGCCGCATAGCTGAGCATCGACATCGCGGGAATCGGAGAGAAACCGGCCACCCGGTCCGGCCCGTATTTATTCGCGGTATAGAGCAGCGACGCAGCCACGATCTCCAAAGACTCGTCCCAACTCGTCCTCCGGAAGCCGCCCCTACCTCGGGCAGCCTGATATTGCCGGCGGGCCGCCGCATTGTCCATGATCTCCGCCCAAGCTTCGACCGGATCTGCATGCCTGGACCGCGCTTCCCGCCACGAATCCAGCAGCAGTCCCCGGACGTATGGATACTTGATCCGAAGCGGGCTGTAGACGTACCAGGAGAAAACGATGCCACGTGGGCAGCCGCGCGGCTCGTACCCCGGCAAACCAGCTTCAAGCTTGGGGTAATCCGTGGCCTGCATCTCCCAGGTGACGATGCCGTCTTTGACGTAGATCATCCAGGAGCAACTGCCCGTACAGTTGACGCCGTGCGTACTGCGAACGACACGGTCGTGCTGCCAGCGATTCCGGTAGAACTCTTCCCAGGTGCGCGCGTTCGGATTGATGAGATCCCGTATCCAGCTCATGGGTTCGCCACCGTGCGAACTCGTGCCCTTTCGAGCAGCGCCTTCCGGACCGATCGAACCCGGTGGCGCCCCACGACGCCAGTTACCGCGATGAGGATGAAGAAGCCGGCCAGCGAAATCGCAGCGATGGCCAAAGTGGGTGTAGCGGGCTGTTGCCGATCCACGCTTTCGAAAAGTGCCGCCAGGTCCCGCCGTTCGCTTGATGTCAGCGGACGGTAGCGGAACAAGGGGGTCATCGCTGGAAAGAAGAGCGTTTCCAGCGCTGAGTTCAACCCTTCCGGTCCCATTTTGGAATAGACCCTGGTAAGGTCTGGCCCCATGGTGCCGCCTTCGGGAAACGCCAGGCCCGCCACGTTGTGACACGCCGAGCAGGCAGGGCCCCCATTCTGGAAGCGGACGGTCCCGAGAAACAGAGCTCGACCGGCGGTTACCGAACCCTGCTGGGATCCCCCAGCAGCACTGGGTTGCGCCGTCAACGGCACCGCCAGTAGCAGGCTAAGGACGAAAGCCCCTGGAGTCGATCCAGCACCGTTTTGGCCTCGGTAAATCCCTACCACGACAAATTCTCCAAAACGCCGGCGCGTGGGAAGAGAACGTGGTCTTCCAGATGGACATGGAGCCGCATGTCCAACTCCAGAGCCTGAAGCTTTTCAAAAAAAGAACGAAACGCATTGGCGGCTTCCGCTGGACCAGTGTAATTGCCGGTCAATATCAGCATCTTCTGCATCTGCCGCCGTTCCGCATCGTGGTCCTCCTCCATGATGCCGATGGGATTGGTTATGGGACCGAACGGAAACCGGGGCAGCTCGGCACCGGATTTCGAGGCCGTTTCGAGTTGCCGGATTAGCGGAAAGAGGACGTCCTCCTCTCTCTTCAAGTGGTTTTCCAATTCACGCTTGAAAAAACGAAACACCTTCTCCAGCGGCGCCAGCGTGTTGGCGTCTGCCCGGCCACGAGTCTCGCGCACACGGGTGACGAGCCTCTCCATCAGGGGCAGTTCCTTCCGGAGATAGGCGTGATGCCGGACGACAATGTGCTGCATGAGAGTATCCAGGCCGGCAGTGTTCCAATCGGCCTGCTCGGCTCTGCACGCTGTGAGTGCCGACCCCATCTCGCACAGTATGGTTTCCAACGGAATGCCGGCTCCGGCGGCTGCGGCTTCGAGCGATTTATCACCAGCCCAGCAGAAATCGAGATGATACTTTTCAAGTATTGCAATCGCTGCAGGCTGTTCTACAGCGATTTGCCGCATCGTTTTGGAACCTGAGTCGGCCATTGGGTTCCTTCGGCTCAAGTCCGGATTCTACTAGACAACTGAAACTTCGTAACCATGACGTTTGTACTCCCGAGTGTGACAAACGCCTATTGGCAGAATCTTTGAATCAATGGAGAGTTGAACTAGTGACAGAGAACCTTCGATGACCGCTGTGGAACGGCTGGCTGAGTTCGCTGTGAATACGCCATACGAAGAACTTTCGGAAACGGCGTGCCAGCAATTGAAGATTCGGGTTCTGGACGCTCTAGGCTGCGCTATCGGAGCGATGGATACCGAGCCCCCTCAAATGATCCGCAAGAACATCGCCGAATTCGATGCCAACGGGAAATGCACACTGCTGGCCGGAGGACGGGCAAGTCCGGAACATGCGGCATTCCACAATGGAGCCGCCATCCGCTACCTGGACTTCAACGATAGTTACCTGGCGAAGGGCGAGACCTGTCATCCCAGCGACAATCTGGCGCCTATTTTGGCGGCAGCAGAGTATGCGGGTTCGAGCGGTCGGGACTTGATGGCGGCCCTCGCGGTCGCCTACCAGGTACAGTGCCGGTTGAGCGATGTCGCCGCTGTCCGCGCCGCGGGGTTCGACCACACCGTACAGGGGGCTTACGCCGTTGCTGCGGGAGTCGCGCGCGTATTGGGCCTCGATGTCAGCAGGACGGCCAATGCCATTGCAATCAGTGGCACCGCCTTGAATGCGCTCCGCGTCACGCGGACTGGAAAGCTCTCCCATTGGAAGGGTCTCGCCTATCCTCACATGGCCTCTTGCTCCACTGCCATCGTCTTTTTGGCCCGCCAGGGAATTACGGGACCGCTGGAAGTCATTGAGGGCGAGAAGGGGCTGATGGATGCGATCACCGGTCTTTTCGAGATCGATTGGTCCCGCGAAGACCTGGAGCGGGTGAAGCGCACCATCTTGAAGAAGTACAACGCCGAGATCCACTCACAGACGGCCATCGACGGCGTGCTCGCACTGAAGCAGCGCCACCAATTCGAGGCAGACGAAGTCGACCAGGTAAATCTCGAGATCTTCGACGTCGCCTATCACATTATTGGCGGGGGAGATGAGGGCGACAAGAGCACGGGCATCGACACGAAAGAGCAGGCCGACCATAGTCTACCGTATATCCTCGCCGTAGCCATTCTGGATGGGAAGGTGACGCCGGAGCAATATCGGTCTGAACGAATCCGTCGACCCGATGTGCAAGACCTGTTGCGGCGCGTGATCGTCAGCCCGAATGCAGCTTATTCGGAACGCTTCCCGAATGAAATGCCCTGCCGCATCGGAGTCCGGCTCCGCGATGGCCGAATGCTGACCAAGGAAATGCGCGACTACCCCGGCTTCTTCACGCAGCCGATGACATGGGACATGGCTTTTGCCAAATTCGATTCTCTAGCCGAGTCCCATTCCACTCCCGCGGAACGCCGGGCGATCGCGGACGCGGTCTCGGAATTGGAGAATACGCATGTCTCCGACCTGATGCGATTGCTGGCCGGCATCCGAGTGTCTCAAGGGTGCGAAAGGAACTCCAGTGGCTGACTGGGCATTCTCATTCTTGAAGACGAACCAGCGGCAGGCAAAGCCGCGTTCGCGTGGCCTCACGGAGATCCGCGGCCCCTATTACACTCCGATGGGCAAGCGCTACCTGCAGGACGTCCTCGAAACCATGGGTGAGCACGTGGATTCCCTCAAGTTCGCGGGCGGATCGTTCACACTCATGCCTCGGCCGGCGTTAGCCGAACTGCTGAATCTCTGCCACGAATATAACGTACTCGTCTCAACAGGTGGCTTCCTGGAGTACGTTCTCACTCAAGGGGCGCAGGCCGTGGACCACTATATCCGGGAATGCCGGGAGCTGGGCTTCGACATCATCGAGATTTCGTGCGGATTCATCACCATTCCCGCTGACGACTGGCTGCGGCTCATCGAAAGAGTGCAGAAAGCCGGCATGAAGGCCAAGCCTGAGGTTGGCATTCAGTTTGGGGCTGGAGGCGCCACAAGAGCCGAAGAGCTGGAAGCGGAAGGCACGCGGGATCCCGAGTGGTGCATCAAGCTGGCCCAGCGCTTTCTCGATGCCGGCGCCTACCTCATCATGATCGAATCCGAAGGTATCACGGAAAGCGTCCGGACCTGGCGCACGGATGTTCCTGCACGGATTGCGGATGCCCTGGGACTTGAAAAGGTGATGTTTGAGGCGGCCGACCCGGACGTTTTCTCCTGGTACATCCGGAACTATGGTCCCGAGGTCAATTTGTTCGTGGACCACAGCCAGATTGTGCAGCTCGAATGCCTGCGCTCGGGCATTTGGGGGACAGCCGCTACGTGGGGACGGGTACTGACCTATAAAGGCGAGGCTAAAAAATCCGAATGACAGATACCCAACACATGCAACCAAGGCTGGATTATGCGAAAGCGGCTCCCGGCGCGAATACCGCCATGTACGCCGTGGAAAAATATGTTCGCGACTGCGGGCTCGAACGCGGGCTGCTGGAGCTGGTCAAGCTTCGGGCTTCGCAGATCAATGGCTGCGTTTACTGCGTGGACATGCATACGAAAGACGCGCGAGGGAACGGAGAGACGGAGCAAAGGCTATATGCCGTCGTGGTTTGGAGAGAGGCGCCTTTCTTCACCGAACGGGAGCACGCCGCCCTGGCGTGGACCGAGGCCGTCACGTTGGTGAGCCGGGAGCAGGTTCCGGACAATGTATTCGAAATCGCGCGCAAGGAGTTCAGTGACAAGGAACTGGTCGATCTAACGATGGCTGTGATTGCCATTAACGGTTGGAATCGCCTGGCCATCAGTTTTCGCGCGGTGGCAGGGACCTATCAGCCCACGCCGCCACAGGGAAATGCCAAGGAGGCGTGAAATGCTCGCTCTGAAACGTGTCTACGACAAGGCGACGCCGGAAGATGGCGTTCGGTTCCTGGTGGAGCGACGCTGGCCGCGTGGTATCAAGAAAACGGATCTCCGCCTTGATGACTGGCTCAAGGATGTGGCGCCCAGTAATGAACTTCGACGGTGGTTCGCACATGACCCCAAAAAGTGGACCGAGTTCCAAAAACGGTATTTTGCAGAGTTGGACCGCCATGCGGAGGCATGCGAACCAATTCTTCGCGCCGCCCGCCATGGCAGAGTCACCCTCATCTACAGTTCGCACGACGAAGAACATAACAACGCCGCTGCGTTGAAGGAATACCTGAGTGCCCGAATGGGCAAGAAAAGGACGACCAATCATGCCTGAAACCGAACCGTCTCGTGGTGCTGCACGCGCGCCTGAACCGACAGAAGGCCCCTCTCTCTCGTTTGACCTGGCGCAACAGATCGGTCAACTTCGCCAGGAACATTACTGGCAGAGCGGCCGAAATTCCAAAACTATCGTCAAGTACCCAGACTTCCGCATCGTGCTGACAGCGATCAAAGCGAATACGACGATTCACGAACACCACTCGGCCGGCCGCATCTCGGTGCAAACGGTCGAAGGCCGCATACGAATGCATGCTGGCGGAAAGGAATTCAATCTGCCGGCTGGACACCTTCTGGTGCTGGATCGTGCGATGCCTCACGACGTGGTGGCCATTGAGGACAGTGCGTTCCTGCTGACAGTCGCATGGCCGGAGGGGGAGGGACACTAGCCGTACATGTGGCCCTTGGGGGTATATTTCGCGCTGGTGTTGCTGCTGGTCGCCGGCATGCTCGTCGTCTCGTATCTGCTTGGCCAGAGGCATCGCCAACGCTCTACGGGATCGCCTTACGAGGGGGGCATCCTGTCGGAGGGCTCGGCGCGTGTGCGCCTCTCGGCCAAATTCTACCTGGTGGCGATGTTCTTCGTCATCTTTGATCTGGAGGCGGTGTTCCTCTTTGCCTGGGCCGTCACTGCCCGCTCTCTGGGTTGGCCGGCATTCTGGGAAGCGGTGATATTCGTCGGAATCCTCGTCGCCGTATTGCTGTATCTCTGGCGGGTCGGCGCACTGGACTGGAGCACCGACTCCAGACGAAGGGAGTAAGCGACAAATGCGGTGGTCCATCACCAAACCGGGCACAGTTCCGGGGGCATCAAAGCAGGAACAGAGTACCTTCGACGACGCGGTACGCCGCAACGTGATTCTGTCGCGTGTGCAGGATCTGGTGTCCTGGGGGCGCAAGAATTCGATCTGGCCCTTCAACTTCGGCCTTTCCTGCTGCTATGTCGAAATGGCCACCAGCATCACGAGCAAGTATGATGTGGCTCGCTTCGGTGCGGAAGTAATTCGCGGCACACCGCGCGAAGCCGATCTTATGGTCATTGCCGGCACCGTGTTCATCAAGATGGCGCCGGTTATCCACCGTCTCTATGAGCAGATGATGGAGCCCCGCTGGGTGATCTCCATGGGCTCCTGCGCGAATTCCGGCGGCATGTACGACATCTATAGCGTTGTGCAGGGGGTGGACAAGTTCCTGCCGGTCGACGTATATGTGCCGGGCTGCCCGCCGCGGCCGGATGCTTTTCTGGAAGGGTTGACGCTCTTGCAAACGGCTGTCGGCACCGAGCGGCGACCGTTGAGTTGGGTGATTGGGCCGCAGGGTGTCGAACGCCCAGACATGCCATCCATGCGCGATCTCAAGCGCCCTCTCCGGCAGCGGGCGACGGATCTGCGCACTCAGGATCGGGTGTGAGCATCACCGCTGCTACCAATGCGATCGATTCGCTGCAGGAGCAGTATGGCAGCGATGTCGCACCACAACTTACTTGCGATGGGATACCTACTTTCTGGACTCCGCGCGAGCGTGTGCGTCAAGTCCTGGGATATCTCAAGGAAAAGATCGATCGGCCGTACACCATGCTCTACGATCTGACCGCGATCGACGACAGGATGCGGATCAACCGGCAGGGGTTGCTGCCCTCTGCTTTCACGGTCGTCTATCACTTGTTTTCCTTCGAGCGCAATGAGTATATCCGGATGAAGACCGCTCTTCACGACGGTTCCCTGTCGCTCGACAGCATCACGACTCTCTGGCCGGCGGCGAATTGGTATGAGCGCGAGGTCTGGGACATGTTCGGGATCGCCTTCTCCGGTCACCCTCACCTACAGCGCATCCTGATGCCGAGGAGTTGGACAGGGCATCCGCTGCGTAAGGATCATCCCGCGCGCGCCACAGAGATGGGGCCGTTCCGCCTTTCTGAAGAGAAGGAGGAGACTGAACAGGAGTTGTTGCGCTTCCGTCCCGAAGAGTGGGGCATGAAGCGTAGCCGTGACGACAGCGATTTCATCTTTCTGAACCTCGGCCCGCAACATCCCGGCACGCACGGTGTCCTGCGGATTGTGGTTCAACTTGACGGTGAGGAGATCGTCGACGCTGTGCCCGAGATCGGATTCCATCACCGCGGCGCGGAGAAGATGGGTGAGCGCCAGTCCTGGCATACCTATATTCCGTACACCGATCGCGTGGATTACCTGGGCGGCGTGATGAACAATCTCGCGTACCTCACGGCTGTGGAGAAACTGGCCGGAATCACGGTTCCAGCGCGCGCCCAGGTGATCCGCGTGATGCTCTCGGAACTGTTTCGGATCATCAGTCACTTGGTCTGGTATGGAACGTTCGCGCAGGACTTGGGGCAGCTTTCACCCGTCTTCTACACGTTCAATGACCGGGAGCGTGCGTTTGGCATCATCGAGGCCATTTGCGGTGCGCGCATGCATCCCAACTGGTTTCGCATCGGTGGCGTGGCGGCGGACCTGCCGGAAGGTTGGGACAGCATGTTCCGCGATTTCATCCGCTACTTTCCGCCCCGTCTCGCCGAGTACGACCGCGAGGTCATGCGCAATCGCATCTTTCAGGCACGCACTAAAGGCATCGGCAGTTTCACCAAAGAAGAGGCCATCGACTGGGGCGTTACCGGACCGGGACTGCGGGCCTGTGGCTACGAGTGGGATTTCCGAAAGAAGCAGCCCTATTCGGGCTACGAGCAGTTCGAATTCGATATTCCCACCGCCACCCATGGCGACTGCTACGACCGGGCGCTGGTCCGCGTGGAAGAAATGCGGCAGAGCCTGCGCATCATCGAACAGTGCGTGAACCGTATGCCGGATGGGTCGTACAAGTCCGATCATCCGCTGGCAACTCCTCCCGTGAAGGACCGCACCATGCACGACATCGAAACTCTCATCACACATTTTCTGAGCGTCGGATGGGGGCCGGTGATACCGCCTGGCGAAGCGTTGGGCGCTATCGAGGCCACCAAGGGCAACAACGGCTACTACCTGGTAAGCGACGGCAGCACGGTCTCCTACCGCACACGCATTCGGACACCTTCCTTTGCCCACATGCAGATGTTGCCGCAGCTCTGCCGCGGCAGAATGATTCCCGACTTGTTGGCGGTGCTGGGGGCGATGGATCTTGTACTGGCGGACATCGATCGATGAGGAACGATTATGTTGGCGCCTGAAGAGAGGACCGAGATCGAAGCCGAGTTCCCACATTATCCGAACAGGAAGGCCGTCTGCATCGATGCCATGAAGATCGTGCAGAAGCACCGCGGCTGGGTATCGGATGAGGCGCTCCGAGACATCGGCGAATTACTTGGGATGTCGGACGCCGACCTGGATGGCGTCGCCACATTCTACAACCTGATCTTCCGCCGGCCGGTGGGCCGCCACGTGATCTATCTCTGCGACAGCGTGAGTTGCTGGATTATGGGGGCCGACCGTCAGTGCCGTCATGCTTCCGAAAGACTCGGCATCGAGCCGGGCGAGACCACCGCCGACGGGCGCTTTACGCTGCTTCCGATCGTCTGCCTGGGGGCATGCGATCATGCGCCGGTCATGATGATTGACGACGACACGCACTTCGATCTGACTCCCGAGAAGATCGACCAGATACTGGAGCGTTACAAGTAATGCCCACGGAGAAGCCGCTCACAGGAAACATGCGGGCCGACGGAGAGGCACTGGACCGTGATGCATACGAGCGCGTCGGAGGCTATCGTGCGCTGCGCAAAGCTTTACAGAGCATGACGCCGGAAGCGGTCACCGAGGAAGTGAAGTCCTCGAACCTGCGAGGCCGCGGAGGCGCTGGATTTCCGACGGGGCTGAAGTGGACTTTCGTTCCGACGAACGCGCCGCACCCGAGATACCTGGTGGCTAACGCCGACGAGATGGAGCCAGGCACGTTTAAGGACCGGCTGCTCCTGGAAGGCGACCCGCACCAATTGATCGAGGGCATGGCTCTCGCCGGATACGCGACCGGCGCCGACGTGGCCTACATTTTTCTGCGTGGCGAATACAAGCTTGCGGCCCGGCGGATCGAGAAGGCCTTGGCGGAAGCTTATCGAGCCGGCTATTTGGGGAAGAACATTCTCGGCTCTGGCTACGGCCTCGAGTTGTACCTACACGTCAGCGCCGGCCGTTACATGTGCGGCGAAGAAACCGGAATGCTCAACGCCCTCGAAGGCAAACGCGCCAACCCGCGGGCCAAGCCGCCGTTCCCACCGATTTCGGGACTCTTTGGGAAACCGACCACGATCAACAACGTGGAAACGCTGTGCAACGTGCCGCACATTATCAGCAACGGCGCGGCGTGGTTCAGAGGTCTGAGCCGCAGCAAGGACGGCGGGACCAAGCTCTACGGGGCCAGCGGGAAGGTAAAACGTCCCGGCACCTGGGAATTGCCGATGGGCGTCACTGTCCGCGAGCTTCTGGAGGAGCACGCGGGGGGAATGCGCGATGGCGTTCGCTTTCGAGGGCTGCTCCCCGGTGGCGCTTCCACGGATTTTCTCGTGGAAAAGCATCTGGACGTTGCCATGGACTTCACCGAAGTGCAGAAGGCCGGCAGCCGCATGGGTACCGGCACCATGATCGTACTTGACGACCAAACTTGCCCCGTCGGCATGGTGTGGAACCTGGAACACTTTTTCGCGCAGGAATCCTGCGGCTGGTGCACCCCGTGCTGGAGCGGTCTGGGATGGGTGGAACGCATTCTGAGGGCGATGGAGGAAGGGCGCGGTCAACCCGGAGACCTCGACAAGTTGGCGTTTCAAACACGGTTTTGGACCCCCGGCCACACCTTTTGCGCGCTGGCGCCTGGCGCCGCCGAGCCCCTACAGAGCGCGTTGAAATATTTCCGCGCCGATTTCGAGCGTCACATCAACGAGAAGCGCTGCCCGTGGAGATGAGATGGCGACCGTGTACGTGGACAAGCAGCGTTACGAGATGAACCCCAAGCAGAACCTGCTGCACGGCTGCTTGTCATTGGGCATGAACCTCCCGTACTTCTGCTGGCACCCAGCGCTGGGCTCGGTGGGCGCCTGCCGCCAGTGCGCCGTCAAGCAGTTCAAGGACGAAACCGACACCCACGGCAAGATCGTGATGGCCTGCATGACCCCTGCCGCCGAAGGCACTCGCATCTCGATTCAGGACGCGGAGGCGGCCGAGTTCCGGGCCGCCATCATTGAAGGCCTGATGCTGAACCATCCCCACGACTGTCCGGTGTGCGATGAAGGCGGCGAATGCCACCTGCAAGACATGACCGTGATGACAGGTCACGACTATCGTCGCTACACATTCGAAAAGCGGACCTTTCGAAATCAGTACCTCGGGCCTTTCGTGAACCACGAGATGAACCGCTGCATCCAGTGCTACCGCTGTGTGCGGTACTACCGCGAGTACGCTGGAGGAGCCGACCTGAATGCCTTTGCGTTGCGGAACATCGTGTTTTTCGGCCGTGATCGCGACGGCGTGTTGGAGAACGAATTCGCCGGGAACCTGGTGGAGGTTTGCCCCACCGGCGTCTTCACCGATGCCACGCTGAAGCGGCACTACACACGCAAGTGGGACCTGCAAATGGCACCCTCGGTGTGCGTGCACTGCGCCCTGGGGTGCAACATCACCGCCGCGGAGCGGTACGGAGTGTTGCGGCGTCTCGTGAACCGTTACAACGGCGAGGTCAACGGCTACTTTCTCTGCGACCGCGGCCGGTTTGGCTACGAGTTTGTGAACAGCGAACGGCGCATCCGGCAACCCTTACGCAAGGGTAACGTCGCTACCCCGGAGGCAGCGCTCGGTTACCTTCGAGATCTTGCGCCGGGGAGGGCGATCGGAATCGGGTCGCCGCGCGCGTCGCTCGAAAGCAACTTCGCATTGCGATCGTTCGTGGGTGAGGGACGGTTCTATGCCGGCATTCCCTCCACCGAAGCCCGTCTAATGAAGCTGATGTTGGACATTCTGCGAAACGGTCCCGCGCATACCCCCTCGCTGCGCGAAGTGGAATCTGCCGATGCTGTATTCATTCTGGGCGAAGACGTCACCAACGTTGCGCCCCGAATGGCACTGAGCCTGCGCCAGTCGGTGCGCCAGCAGCCCATGCAGATCGCCGAACGACTACATATCCCGGTTTGGATGGACCATGGGGTGCGCGAGGCGGTGCAGGAGGAGAGAGGCCCCCTGTTCATCGCCAGCACCGGCGTCACGCGACTGGATGACATCGCCACTCGCACGTATCGCGCCGCACCCGACGACCTGGCACGGCTTGGCTTCGCTGTCGCGAATGCGCTGGATTCACGTGCGCCCGAGCCATCAAATCTTTCTGGAGCAATGCAGACGCTGGCGGCCGAAATCGCCCAAGCCCTGAAGGCGGCCAAGCGTCCCCTCATTATCTCAGGTCCGAGCAATCGCAGCGCGTCAGTTATCGAGGCCGCAGCGAACGTGGCGTGGGCGCTGCCTGGAGCCTCTCTGGCCTTCACCGCGCCGGAGTGCAACAGCATCGGCCTCGCGCTGATGGATGCTCCGGCGCTGGATGCCGCGTTTGACGCCCAGGCCGACACAGTCATCATTCTCGAAAACGACCTCTACCGGCGGCTGCCCGCACCCTTAGTAGACAAGTTCCTGGCTCGCTTTCAGCACATCGTGGCTTTCGATCATCTGGAAACCGCGACCACTGCAAAGGCGGAACTGGTTTTGCCAGTGGCTGCCTTCGCCGAAGGAGATGGCACTCTGGTGAGCAGCGAGGGGCGGGCACAGCGTTTCTTCCGGGTTTTCCGGCCGCCCGAGCCGATCCAGGAAAGCTGGCGCTGGCTGGGATCGTGGAAAACGCTGGATGACGTCGTCGCTGCGCTCGCCGCGGGGCTGCCGCACCTCGCGGCTGTCACTCGGGCGGCTCCCTCCGCCAACTTCCGCATGGCTGGCGCGAAGGTGCCGCGCGAGCCGCACCGCTACAGCGGACGAACGTCCATGCTGGCCAATATCAGCGTCCACGAGCCGAAGCCGCCCGAGGATCTCGATTCGCCCCTCTCGTTTTCCATGGAGGGAAACCCGGATCAGCCGCCTTCTGCTCTGCTCCCATTTTTCTGGACTCCGGGATGGAACTCCATTCAGGCGGTGAACAAGTTTCAGGCTGAAATCGGCGGCCCACTGCGGCAGGGCGACCCTGGAGTGCGAGTCATAGAGCGGGATGGAGTCGAGTTCAGCTTCTTTGAGAAACTGCCTCCGGCGTTCGAATCGCGGCGAGGCGAGTGGCTGGTGGTTCCGCTCTATCAAATCTTCGGCTCCGAGGAACTGAGTCGCTCGGCGCCGGCCATCGCGGAACTGTCGCCTGAACCGTACGTCGCGCTGAACCCGGAGGACGCTTCCAGCCTCGGTAAGGAAGTGGAACTATTCGGCCAACGGGTTCCGGTAAAGATCGCGACGGAATTGGCGAGAGGTTTAGCCGGCGTGCCGGCGGGAGTGCCACCATTCGCCGGTCTCGATCTGCCCGCATGGAGCAGGATCTCCCGACTGCCATGACCAGCCCGTATCCCATCCTCGCGATCGTCGGCATTCTGGTGGTGGCGCTCACGCTCGCGGCGGGACTGATCTGGCTGGAACGCCGCCTTCTGGCACTGTGGCAGGACCGATACGGCCCGAATCGCGTTGGTCCTTTTGGGTTGCTTCAAGTGCTGGCGGATATGATCAAGATCTTCTTCAAAGAGGATTGGATCCCACCGTTTGCCGACAAAGCCGTTTTCATCCTCGCACCAGCCGTGATCGTCGTGACGGTGCTCATGTCCTTCGCCGTGTTGCCGATCGCGCCGGGCATTATCGTCAGCGATCTGAATATCGGCCTGCTGTTCGTGCTGGCAATGTCGTCGCTCGGCGTCTACAGCGTGGTATTGGCGGGGTGGTCCTCGGACAACAAGTACTCGCTGCTCGGAGGCCTGCGGGCCGCAGCCCAAATGCTGAGCTACGAAGTGTTTATGGGGTTGTCGCTCATGGGCGTTGTGCTGCTTGCAGGCTCCTTCGATTTGTCTGCTATTGTCGAAGCCCAACGCCATCTTTGGTTCGTGGTGCCTCAGTTTCTCGGCTTCGTCCTATTTCTTATCGCCGGTGTAGCCGAGACTCGGCGCCTGCCGTTCGACCTGCCAGAAGCGGAAAGTGAATTGATTGCCGGCTTTCACTCCGAGTATTCCGGCATGAAGTTCGGCATGTTCTTTGTCGGCGAATATCTCGGCGTGATCCTGATTTCCTCGCTGATCAGCATTCTCTTCTTCGGCGGCTGGCTGGGACCCATACTGCCCCCCATTGTCTGGTTCCTGCTCAAGACATTCTTCTTTATCTCCTTCTTCATTCTGCTGCGGGCATCGCTACCGCGGCCGCGCTTTGACCAGTTGATGTCCTGGGGCTGGAAAGTGATGTTACCCCTGGCATTGGCCAACCTGCTAGTCACGGGCGCCGTGGCGCTCTGGAGCAAATAAATGTTCAGCATTATCCGGACCATCTGGTACGTGCTTCTGCACATGTTTCACAAACGGGTAACGGTTCAGTATCCCGAACAGAAGCCATACTTGTCCCCCCGGTATCGCGGCCGCATCATTCTTTCCCGCGATCCGGACGGCGGTGAGCGCTGTGTAGCCTGCTATCTTTGCGCGGTGGTTTGTCCGGTGGACTGCATCGCTCTACAGGCTACGGAAGATCCCGCCGGCAGGCGCTACCCGGAATTCTTCCGTATCAATTTCTCGCGCTGCATTTTTTGCGGACTCTGCGAGGAGGCGTGCCCCACGTATGCCATCCAACTGACACCCGATTTCGAAATGGGCGAGTACCATCGGCAAAACATGGTGTACGAAAAACAAGACCTGCTGATCAGCGGTCCCGGCAAATACCCCGGATACAACTATTGGCGCGTGGCCGGCGTCAAGATCGGCGGAAAGGATAAAGGCGAGGCTGAAAACGAAGGCCGCCCCGTGGATCTGCACAGCCTCCTGCCGTGAGCAGCCTATGACGATCGTGTTTTATGTCGCGGGCGCGGTGGCGACTGTCTCAACGGCCCTGATGATCACTCGCCTCCATGCAGTACACGCGCTGCTGTACCTGATCGTTTCGCTGTTGGCCGTCTCGGTGGTCTTCTACACGCTCGGCGCGCCGTTCATCGCCGCACTGGAAGTGATCATTTACGCGGGCGCAATCATGGTGCTGTTTGTTTTCGTGGTTATGTTGCTGAATCTGGGTGAACAGGCGGCCCGAGCCGAGCGCGCACTCCTCAAGCCATCCATGTGGACCGGGCCCCTGATCCTCGCGGCCATCTTGATGGCTGAGTTTGTCTGTCTGCTGACCGCAGGATCCAGCGGGCGTTTCGGAGGGGCAATGATTGGGCCACGCGGTGTGGGAGCGTCGCTGTTCGGACCGTACCTGATCGGCGTTGAGTTGGCCTCGATGCTGCTGCTCGGTGGGCTCGTGGGAGCGTATCACCTCGGATATCGGAAAACCCCAAAACCGGAGGTCGGGTAATGGAAATGGTCCCAATACGTGATGGTTTCATACTCGCTGGCGCCCTGTTTGCATTGGGCCTGATCGGGGTTTTGGTGCGGAGAAATGTGATCTTCATTTTGATGTCGCTCGAGGTCATGCTGAACGCCGCTGGGCTGGCGTTCGTGGTGGCCGGCGCGAGGTGGGGTCAGCCGGATGGCCAGGTTGTGTTCCTGTTCATTCTGGCAATGGCCGCGGCGGAGGTGTCGGTGGGGCTGGCACTGGTGCTGGAACTCTATCACCAGTACCAGTCGCTGGATACCGACGCTGCTAGCAGGATGAAAGGTTGAGAATGCTCGAATTGCTTTGGCTGGTCCCGGCAATCCCCTTCGCGGGCGCCCTGGTGCTCGCGGTGCTCGGGGCGCGGATGTCCCACAAAAGCTCCACGATCATGGGCGTAGGGACCGTCGCCGCATCAGCCATCATCTCCATTCTCATTGCCGCCGAGTTTCTGAGCTCGCCACCGGCAACCGGAATGTACACGCAAACCCTCTGGACGTGGATCGACGTCGGCTCCTTCCACCCGCAGATTGCCTTCTACCTGGATGCGCTCTCACTGGTGATGATGCTGGTGGTCACGTTCGTGAGCTTCCTGATCCACCTGTACTCCGCGGAATTCATGCGAACCGACGAGGGTTACAGCCGGTTCTTCGCCTACATGAACCTGTTCGTGGCCTGCATGGTGACGCTGCTGCTGGCGGACAACCTGCTGCTCCTGTACCTCGGCTGGGAGGGCGTCGGGCTGTGCAGCTATCTGCTCATCGGGTTTTGGTACCAGGATCCCGTGAACGGGCGCGCGGGCCGAAAAGCCTTCATCGTGACACGTGTGGGCGATACCGCCCTGGCAATCGGCCTGTTTCTGTTGTTTCACAGCCTGGGGACGCTCCGCATCCAGGACCTACTGCACGAGGCGCAAGTCCAGTGGTCCACTGGATCCGCGTACGCGATCGCGGCGACGGCGCTGCTGCTGGGTGGGGCGGTGGGCAAATCGGCGCAACTCCCGCTGCAAACCTGGTTGCCGGACGCGATGGCCGGTCCCACACCGACCAGCGCCCTGATTCATGCGGCCACCATGGTGACGGCGGGCGTCTACCTCATCGCTCGCACGCATGTCCTTTTCGAACTGGCGCCGCCTGTCCAGTTCGCAGTTGCCGCGATCGGCGCCGCCACTCTTCTAATGGCCGGTTTCAGCGCGCTGACGCAGAACGACATCAAGCGCGTCCTGGCGTATTCCACGGTGAGCCAGATCGGTTACATGTTTCTGGCGCTGGGCGTTGGCGCATGGGGCGCCGCCATCTTCCACTTCATGACGCACGCGTTTTTCAAGGCCCTCCTGTTCCTGGCAGCCGGCATCATCATCGAATCGCTGCACCACGAGCACAACATCTTTCATATGGGCGGGCTTCGCAAGGAGCTCCCAATCGCCTTCTGGACTTTCGTCATCGCGGGATGCTCTCTGGCCGGCCTCCCGCTGATTACCGCCGGTTACTACAGCAAGGACCTCATCCTGTGGAGCGCAAGCATTTCCGCCGCCGGCAGCACAGCCCTGTGGGCGGCAGGTATCGCGGGCGTCGTGTTGACGTCACTGTACACGTTCCGGCTCATCTTCCTGGTCTTCTTCGGGCCGGTACGGACTCCCGTGAGCGGGCGGCCGGGCCTCGCCATGACGATTCCGGTCTGCGTGTTGGCAGTCCTGTCGATTGTCGCCGGTTTCGACAAAGCGCCATTCGCAAGGTTCATCGCGACGGCGCTCCCCACCCTGACCGAAGCGGTTGGGGGCATCGCCGAGACCTTATCAAGCATAGTTGCGGCGCTCGCTTTTCTATGCGGTCTCCTGGGCGCCTGGTTCGTCTATCAGCGCAATCCCACCCTGGCCACTGCGATGGTCGAAAATCTGGCGGGCCGGGCGTTACACCGCTTCTGGTTCTCCGACTGGGGAATGGACTGGCTCTACGATCGGCTCTTCGTCCGGCCGGTGGTTTGGATCGCGCGCGTGAACAAAGCGGACGTGGTCGATTCTATCTACGTTGGCCTGGCGAACCTGGCAACCTTTTGCTATCGCGTTCTCAGCCTTACGGAAACGGGCAAACTGCGTTGGTACGCCGCATGGATTGCGAGCGGCACCGTGGCGTTTGTCGCGATCGTGATGTTCTTATGATTTTGCTCTGGCTCATCCTGATTCCGGTGGTCGCCGGCGTCGTGGCGTGGGCAGTGGCACGCTGGAGCGCCTCGGCCGCCCGCTGGATCGCATTGATCGCCGTGCTGATCGATTTCGTCCTCGCGTTGTCGCTTTGGACAGGCAATTTCCACGCCGGCCTCCGTACCTGGTTTGAGCAGGCCGATTGGGCATGGATCCCGCAGTTTGGCATCCGTTTCCACCTCGCTCTCGATGGCCTGAGCCTCCTGCTCCTGGTGCTCACGTTCTTCCTTGGCATCCTCTCCGTGCTGGCTTCCTGGAACGAAATCACGGAGGCTGTTGGGTTCTTCCACCTGAATTTGCTCTGGATATTGGCCGGCATCGCAGGTGTGTTTCTTGCCGTCAATCTTTTCCTGTTCTACTTTGCCTGGGAACTGATGCTGGTCCCGATGTACTTCTTGATTTCCATCTGGGGACACGAGAACCGCGTGTACGCCGCCGTGAAGTTCTTCCTCTTCACGCAACTCAGCGGCCTGTTGATGCTGATTGCCATCCTGGCCCTGTTTTTCCTGCATTACCATGCCACCGGTGTTTACACGTTCGAGTACCAGGAATTGCTGGGCACGACAATGTCCTCGACAGCCGAAATGTGGATCATGCTCGGCTTCTTCATCGCGTTCGCCGTAAAACTGCCGGTAGTGGTCCTGCACACCTGGTTGCCCGATGCCCACACGGAAGCGCCCACGGCGGGCAGCGTGATACTCGCCGGCCTGCTGTTAAAGACCGGCGCTTACGGAATGCTGCGGTTCGTGGTGCCGCTCTTCCCCCATGCCTCGCGCACGTTCGCTCCTGTCGCGATGGCGTTAGGAGTGGCCGGAATCCTCTATGGCGCAATCCTGGCCTTTGGGCAGACAGACCTCAAGCGCCTGGTCGCGTACACCAGCGTGAGCCACCTGGGCTTCGTTCTTCTGGGTATCTTCGCCTGGAATGACCTGGCGCTTCAAGGAGCCGTGATGACCATGGTTTGTCACGGCATCAGTACTGGCGCGCTGTTCATTCTGGTGGGTGCTCTGCAGGAGCGCATTCATTCGCGGGAGATGGACCGGATGGGCGGGCTGTGGAGTACCGCTCCCCGGCTGAGCGGCGCTGCGCTGTTTTTTGCGCTCGCATCCCTGGGGCTCCCCGGTCTCGGCGATTTCGTGGGGGAGTTTCTGGTTCTGCTGGGTACGTATAAGGTGAGCATCGTCTTGGCGGTGCTGGCCACGGTAGGGGTCCTGTTCGCGACATTTTACGTATTGCGGCTGGTGCAGCGGGCCTTCCAAGGACCGAACACACACGACTGGCGGGTTGCGGACCTGATGCCGCGCGAGGGTCTGGTAGTAGCACTAATGGTCGTGGCCCTGCTCTGGTTAGGCCTGTACCCGCGGCCGGTGCTGGATACCTTCCAGCCGGCCATGGCGTGGTTGGAGCAACTGGCTTCGGAGAGATGAGCGTGACGGGGAATGAACTGATCGCACTGCTGCCGTTGCTCATCGTCGCCGGTACGTCGATTGTTGTCATGCTTGCGGTCGCAGTGCATCGGAACCATAGGCTCTCCGCCTCCCTGACGTTCATCGGCCTGGTAGCAGCCTTTGCGTCCTTGTGGATCGCCGCGCAAGCAGCACCGCTCCAGGTCACACCGCTGCTGATGCTCGACCGCTATGCCCTGTTTTACATTGGGCTCATCGTGGCCGCCAGCATGGCATTCGTGCTCCTGTCGTACGGATATTTTGAACGCTGCGAAGGCGACCATGACGAACTTTACATCCTGTTGCTCGTTGCTACGCTCGGCTCGGCGGTACTGGTAGCCAGCAGTCATTTCGTCTCCCTATTTCTGGGGCTCGAACTACTCAGCGTGACGTTGTACGGGCTGATCGCCTACCGGCATTCCCGGCCACTCCCTCTCGAAGCCGGCATTAAGTACCTTGTGCTGGCTGCGGCTTCCGCCGCTTTCCTCCTGTTCGGAATGGCTCTCATCTATGGCGCTCTTGGCACCATGCAATTTGGGGAGATCGTAGTCCGCCTGGCGCGTGCGGACTTCGACCGTTGGCTTGTTTTGCCGGGCCTGGCTCTGATTGTCACGGGCTTCGGATTCAAGCTCGCGGTGGTTCCCTTTCACCTCTGGACGCCTGATGTGTACCAAGGCGCGCCAGCGCCTGTTACGGCATACATCGCCACCGTTTCAAAAGGCGCCATGTTCGCATTGCTGTTGCGCTTCTTCTATCGCTCTGGCGCGCACGCTCTCGCGCAGGTCTTCATTGTTTTCAGCATCATTGCGATCGCTTCCATGATCGTGGGCAACCTTCTGGCGTTGCTACAGAACAACGTGAAACGCATCCTGGCGTATTCCTCCATTGCGCACCTGGGATATCTCCTGGTGGCATTTCAGGCCGCCGGTGATCTCGGCCCCACGGCCGTCTCCTTCTATCTGGTTTCGTATTTTGTGACCACCATGGGTGCTTTCGGTGTGGTCACGGTCCTATCGGACGGCTCCAGTGAAGCTGAAGACCTGGAGGACTACCGGGGCTTGTTCTGGCGCCGCCCGGCGCTGGCGGCGGTCTTCACCGCGATGCTGCTGTCCCTGGCCGGCATTCCCGTCACCGCCGGCTTCATCGGGAAATTCTACGTTGTGGCGGCCGGAGCTTCCTCGGCAATGTGGGCGTTGATTGTCATTTTGGTGATCACGAGCGCGATCGGGCTTTTCTACTACTTGCGCATTGTCGTTGTGATGTATGGGCAGCCGTCCGAAAGCCCGGCTAGCGTGTCGAGGCTCGCACCGGCAGGAAGCCTCGTTCTCGCAGTGCTGGCCGCTCTTTTGGTCTGGTTTGGCGTGTTCCCCGGACCGTTGCTGAACTTCATTCGTAATGCGCTGGCCGGGATGGCCTGAAGGAGAAAAACGATGTTTCCTCTTACGAAGGTTCTGTTACCGGTAGATTTCTCCGAGCGCTGCCTTGGTGGAGCGCGCTACGCGATTCCGCTGGTCGAACATTTTCAGGCAGAGTTGACGCTGCTGCACGTGATCTCCCCGATTGATTACCTCTCTCCAGAGGTACATACATTCAACGAGGATCGCCGAAAGCAAGCGTCTAAACAACTTGACGATTTTCTCTGTGCAGCGCTGAATCATCTCAACACTCGACGAATACTGCGTGAGGGCGATCCTGCCGAGGTCATCGCGAACCAGGCCGTCCAGGACCGCTCGGACCTGATTATGATGCCCACCCATGGTTATAGCCCCTTCCGGCGCCTACTGTTGGGTTCAGTGGCTTCAAAGGTTCTGCACGACACCGCGTGTGCAGTGTGGACCGGAGCACACGTCGCACAGGGCCCTCCTGCGGAGTGGGTCAAACTGAAGCACATCGTATGCGCAGTCGACTTGGGGCCGCACAGCGCCAGTGTCCTACGCTGGGCTGCCGGCCTGGCGTCAGAATTCCAGTCGAGGCTGACGTTACTGCACGTCGTCCCACGGCTCGACTCACCGGGCGAGGGCTACTACGCGGGCGAATGGCGGTCGCGTTTGCTTGCCGACGCGGGCGAGGTAATCGCAAAAGTGCAGCAAAGCGCGGGCATACACGTGGAGGCCGTAGTGGAATCAGGCGACGTTTCCAAGGCCGTGCGCACTGCCGCCGGCCGCCTGAATGCCGATCTGGTGGTTATCGGCCGCGGCGCCGCCGATAACGCGCGTTTGCGCACTCACGCATTCGGCATTATCCGCGAATCGCCCTGTCCCGTTGTGAGTGTGTGAGCTTTGGCGCCAGCAAGACCGCGGCGAGTCGCCATTTCGGCGCCTATCGCCAGGCGATCGGACGAGGCGAGAGCCTGTGCGGCGAAGGGGAAGACCTCCGTGTCTTCCATGGCGATGTGGCGGCGGTATAGCGCTGTAAGCTGGGTCAGCACGGTCGCCAAAGTTCCTGCGTCCTGAGGTGACAGCCGTCCATTTGCCAACCACAGTTGACCCAGACGGTCCACCTCGCGATGGCTTATTTCGGCGCATTCGTGATCCTCTTGTAGAGAGTCGATTTTCGCAAGCAGCGGTTGCAGATCGGGATGATCGAGTCGGGACAATCTTGGGAACAAACTCTCTTCTTCGTCGGCGGTGTGTTTGGGAGCCGCCTCACGAAAATAGCGCAGGCCCGTGGACAAAGCAGCCTGCTGCTCGTCAGTGAGGGGGCCGCCCTTCGCGCCGGTGGCCACTGTCAGCAGGGCATTGAGAAAGCGTTCTATGCGGCGGTGACAGTCTCCGAGCATTCCGATAGGATCCCCAAAATCGCTTTCGCGCTTTGCGCCGATTACAATTGGCATGGCGGTCCTCCTGTTCCGTGCTCAGGTTCACTGGCGGGACGGGGATAGGCATCGAGTTCCTCCTCGTCCAGCCTGCGGGTCAAGCAACGGAAGTCCTTTTCTACCGCTATGTTCAAAGCTCCTTGTTGCCCATAGAGCCCAACTTCGTCCGCCGCAGCCCAAATCGCGACCGACTCTGCCGGAACACAAACAGTAATGGAGTGGTTGCAGAAAACGGCGTTTATTGGATCCGTGACGCCTCGACTCTGAATCCGGTAGATCAGCACAGTGCCTAATCCGAAGTCGACGGATTGTTCCACCGTGCCGGCTTCGCACAACCCCATTACTTCAGGGCGGGTCAGGCGAAGCCGTAGAGAATTGCCGTTTAATCTCAGTTTCATCTCGCTGCTCGTTGATGGCGTCAGACGATCCGTTTTCGGAAACCAGGACGTGGATCCCCCGTACTATAGACAACGCCCCTCTGGATTACGATCGTTCTGCCGCAGACGCAGGCCTGGGTATGCGCTTCCTTGGTGTCTACTTCGTCTCGGGTAAAAACCCACTTCTCGCCGCATTCACAGATATAAGCCATGGCATGGACGGAAGCCTGCTGAAGAGCAAGCGAACCTGCGCCAACCGAACGTACTTTTCTCATTTCGTAAACTTCCATCTATTCTTACTGTCGCCTTGAAAGGGGTCGGCTGGCAATGGTCTGTTTGTCATGGCAATCAACACGTCTGTCATGGTTGCACGTTAAGACAACGGACTCAGCTCAGAAGGCCAGAGCCTTTTCAGCCCCAAGCCGCAAGCCGGCGACGGAAGGGAGTACAGCCAACTCGAGATTCGGTGCCGAAGGAACGAACGTGTCCTTGGCGGCGACCCGCACCATCGGTCCATCAAGGAAACCGATACAGTTCTCCGCGATGCGCGCCGCCACTTCCGCGCCGAATCCCGCATTGAGCGTATCTTCGTGGGCGATCATGACGCGATTGGTCTTGCGAACGCTCTGATAAATCAGGTCTTCGTCTAATGGGACGATAGAACGGAGGTCGATGACCTCGAGGGATACGCCATCCTTCTCCATTTGGTGCGCCAATTCGAGGGCCATGTAGACGGTACTGCCCCACGTCACGACGGTCAGGTCCTTGCCTTCGCGACGGACTACCCCTTTGCCGAATGGCACGACGTAGTCGGCATCCGGTTCGGGGGTCTTAGCCTGGACACGCCGGTAGAGCCCCTTATGTTCCAGGAAGATCACGGGATCCTTGGACCGCGCGGCGGCTTTAATCAGCCCCTTCGCGTCTTCCGCGCAACTCGGGTACACGACGTACCAGCCGGGAATGTGCGCGAAGAACGATTCCACGTTCGCCGAATGCCAGGGACCGCCCTTGATATAACCGCCTACCGCGATTCGCACTACCACGGGGCATTCCCATTCTCCCTGGCTGCGCCACCGGACCGTAGGGATCTCGTCGCGCAACTGTAAGGCTGCGGGCCAGAGGTAGTCACCAAACTGCATTTCCACAATCGGCTTATAGCCGCCGATCGCCATACCCGCAGCGATACCCGCGATGCTGGCCTCAGCCAACGGTGAGTTCGAAAGGCGCCCTGGAAATGCGCTGCTTAAACCGCGCGTCACGCCAAATACTCCGCCTTTGGGGTCGGCTATATCTTCGCCCCACATCACAATTTTCGAATTGCGCTCCATCTCCTCCCGCAGGCCGTGGTTGATGGCGTCGATCATCGTGACTTCATTGCCGGAGATGTACCGCGGCGGTTGGGACGTTCCCAATAGCGCCGGGTCATTGGAATAGATGTGGGCCATGACGGTGGATTCATCGGGCTGCGGATAGCGATCAGCCTCTTCCGCGGCGCGATCCACTTCGGCCTTTAGCTCCGCGCGTAGCGAGGCGACGCCTTCATCTGTGACGACTCCATTCCGCAATAGGTATCGTTCGGTCTGGAGGATCGGATCGCGTCCGCTGATCGCCTGCAACTCGGTTTCACCACGATACTTGCGGTGGTCGTCCGATGAGGAGTGGGGATCGAGCCGCACCACTTTCGCTTCGAGCAGAGCCGGCCCCGCCCCGTGGCGCATCGCGTCAATGACGGGCGGAAGCGTCTCGTAGAGTTGCTCAAACCAGGTGCCGTCCAGGTGAAACGTGGGCATGCCGAAACCCTGTGCGATGCGATGTACCTCGGAGCCTGTCTGGCTGGTCTGCGGTGTGCTGATTGCGTAGCCGTTGTTCTGGACCGTGAACAGGACCGGCAGTTTTTCCCGCGAAGCCCAATTTAGCGCTTCAAAAAACTCGCCTTCACTAGTGGCGCCCTCACCGGAGGAAACATGGACGATCTCGTCGCCACCGTCCATTTTGATGGCCCGGGCCATCCCCACGGCGTTGAGATACTGAGTGCTGGTCACAGCCGTTTGCGACACCAGCCGCAGCTTGCGTGAAGACCACTGTTCCGGCATGTTGCGGCCGTTGGAGTTCGGATCGCCCTCGCGCCCCAGCATGCCGAGGAAGATGTCCTTGATGGGCATGCCCAAGCCCACGGCGACGGCTTTCGACCGGTAATAAGTGAAAAACCAGTCGTACCCCGGCTTCAGCAACATCGTCATTCCGATTTGGAGCTTCTCGTGGCCGCGTGTGGACGCCTGAAAACCGCATTTGCCCTGCCGCACAAAGGCCTTCATCCGCTCTTCGACATAGAAGACGGTCAGCATCTTGCGATACAGCTCCAGCGTGACCGGGTGCGGAACGATCACGTTATCAACGGGTTGTAGCCCCTGAGTGGATGTCGCCATGGGTGTTTCTCCCTAATTCGATCGTAGAGCACTCTGGGATCGCTGCCAGTGACAGGAGTCACGCCACCGAGGATTCGTGGGAACTATCGCCCGCCGGCAAGCTGAATCAGGTCGTCTGGGTCTCCACAGTTTTTTCCGACGAGTTTGTTGAGAGCGGCCTGAAAGGTCGCATATTCGACGTGCCTCAGGCGGCAAGCCTGCTCCAGGCTCACTGAGCGTGCGAATATCCGTTGGGCCATCGGATTGTCGATCATGCTGAAGCCAAACTGCCGGAACAAGGCGACGGTTTCCGGGTAGCTCTCGATTACCTCGAACACTTTGGTTCGCGGCCCGATCGCCACCCGGCCCGAAGCCCCGCCCGTCTCGGCGCGCTTCCCCATTGCCCGCCAAAGATCGATGGCCCACAGGATGAGGCCAGTGACTTCCACCCATGCGCTGATGCCCATCAGCGGAAACGCCCATTTCTGGCTATCGGTAAGAATCTGGAACACCACCCGCATGGAATTCCCGACATTGACCAGCCAGAAGGTGGCGCGAAGGGAGCTCAGACGGCGTGGATCGAGGCCGCTCAGAATCCGAACTACCTTGCTGGAGACCCCGAGGATCATCATGCTGATGAACCCCACGGTGAAGGCGTGGCGGTAGCCGCCGAAGTACGCGTGTGAGAACGCCACTCCGCGGACGGTATCATAAACCGGCAGCAGGGCCAGCAGGGCAATCGCCACCAGAGCCCAAAAGTAAGCGGCTTTCAGGAATGGCAGCGAACGGTCGTGCTCCACCTTGACGGAAAAGAGCCCGAAGCCGCGGATCAGCAGCACGATGGACGCGAACATTCCCAGGATGCACAGTTCGAGGACAATGCCCCACGCCGGCTGCCCGGTCCGTACCAGCATGGAATACGCCACCACGTTGCCGGCGACCGCGATGTTCCATAGGTAGAGGACCAGGCGCGAGGTGCGCGCCGGCACTTCGCGAAAGCCGTAGATGAACGGAAGGAACCGCTGGCTCACCCCGAGGATCATGCCACCGGCGAAGCCGGCCAATTGCAGATCGCGCCACGGCGCATCATACAGGCTGATGAAATGCACCCAGCCCTGGTATCCGCTGACCGTTGCCGACGATGCAAATATCCACCAGTCGAAGGCGAAGGCTGCGATCATCCAGCCGAGAGCGGCAAACAGGAATCGTTCATACGGCTCGGTCGGGTTCGCCGATTTGCGCATCGTCTTCAACAGGATCAGCGCGAATGTCGTCACGACGGCCAGTTCCCCGGCGCCGGCGATCTTGCCGGCCAGGACCCATGTGGGGTTGCTGATCCACACATCCGCCAGTGTCCTGACCGTGACTGCTGCCGCCATCACAAGCAGGCTCCTGGATGCCAGGAGGGGCTGCCACAGAGTTGTGAACTTGAAACGGGGAATTGACTGATAGGCGAAACCCATCACGAAGAATGTGACCCACCCGGCCACCTGGGCGTGCGCATGGGCCCATGTGAGGGCGCGCATATCCAGGGAGGCGAGTTGGCCGCTAGCGGCCATGATGGCCAGATTGATGCCGCCGAGCACACATCCGAAAGTGAACATGGTGACGATGGCGGCGCGGAAAAAGCGGCGATAGATGACGTCGCCAGGGCCGGGAATGTACTCGGGAGAGCCGGGCTGTAGGATGCTCGTTCGGGCGGTTTCGTTCAACTCGGTCAGCAGGCGGGCCTCGTCCACCCGGTGCGCGCGAGCGAAAAACGCGAGCGATTCCTGGGGCCCCAGCGGACCGCCGCAACCTACCAGTCCGTAACGATCGAAGACCTTTCGGCATGCAGGAAATCGCGAGAGGATCGCCGGTAATTCCATATCACGTGTAATCGAGGGTTCGGTCATACTGGGCACCTCTGAGATTCCAACGACAGAGCGCGGGGGAAGAGGACGTTCTCTTCCAAGTACATATGGAACTGCAGCCGGCGCTCCAGAGTCTCAAAATCCTGGAACAGTGCCCGGTATCTGTCGCATGCGTGGCTCGGAAGCTGATAATCGCGTGTGGTCCTGCGGATATCACTAAGAGCTTCTGCGGTGCTGTCGTGTTCCGACAGCATGGTGCGAATCCGGCTCGACCGACTGCTCGATGCCGCAGCCTCGCGTTCCAGTTGCTTGATCGCGGGGAACAGGACGAGTTCTTCCTTACGCATGTGAAGGTCGAGATCGTCCTTCATGAGAAACATGAGCCCGGGGAGGGATGCCAGTGTCGCACTGTCTTGGGCCCTGTAGGTCTCATAGACCGTGTACAAACACCGTTGAAGCCTCGGCAACTCGGTCCGCAGATATTCGTGGTGTTGCGAGATGAGGTGCGCGATCAGTTCTGCCAGTGAAAGCGAATTCCGATCGCAGGCGACTCCCGCCGTCGGTTCTGTGCGGAGTTCCATAGCATACCTCTTGAGTACGATGCTATGCCGGAACTGCAGCATTTCCAGTGACCGCAGTCACGGGAGCAGCAAGTATCCACAGAAGCCAAGCCAGCAGCGCCATCTCCGCGACGTCCAAAACAGCGACTGCCGACATGCCGATGACCGTCTTCCCGTTCGATGCGGCGGCGGTACCGGCGGCCCCCCTGTCGAAGAGGCCTGACCCTTCACCAAGGGCCAGACCTCCCCAATGGTAGACGGCTGCAACTGCCAAAAGCCGCCCGAGTAGAGTGTCGAACGTGACGTATACATAAGGAAGGATCAGGAGGTAGTACGCTGCTTCAAACCTGATCGCCCGGCGCAGTCTGCGTACTTCGACGACAGGTTTGGATCCGGAGCGAAGCTGCGCCGCCATGGCGGATGCGGTCCGCCGCTCCACCGCATGAAGCATCCACATCAACACAGTTACGAGAAATGCCGCAGCCAGGTAAACGGTCATCCCAAAGATCCTGCAATCAATGACCGCGACCGGCGAGCACCGTCTCCTGAAGCGGCACGGACGAAGGCGCAATCCGCGAGACCTTGATACGGAATTCGTGAGGGCCTTGAACCTCGTATTCCCAAGCCAATTCGCCGGGGCGTAGTTGCTCCATCTGCGCATGCAGAGGTTGCGGATCGTGATCGTTGACCAGAAGGACAGACTCGCCCGTCCCCAAGGTATCGAAGGCGTAAAACACCGTACTGTGGCGGCGTTCGCGAGGGGTTTGCCGCAGATCGAGAGTCTGGCCCCTCGGGGCTAGGGCGTTCCAGGCGGAAGCGTCGCTTGGCTTGATCATGGTGACCAACAAGCGGGAGTCCTCCTTCGCCTCCACGCGGTGTGGCAGGCCAGGCGCCAGACGGACTAGTGTGCCCGGCACCATATCGCAGCACTCGGCGCCTTCATAGAAGAGAACGCGGCCACCGACGGAATATACCGTCACGAGCCCGTTCGCCGCATGCTCGGGCAGGCTCTGCCCGGCGCGCAGCGAGACGAGCACTACTCGCATGACGGGATCCTCCATCAGGATCCGGCGGGAGATCTCTTCGCCGCTGAAATCGTTGAATTTGTTGATGTCCAGTTGTTTCATGTTCTGAGAATGACGCCGCCTTGCCGCCCGACGATAGGACTTTAGTCACGTCGTGGCCAAATGTTGCTCCGCGTGACCTCAGTCACTGCCGGGAGCGAGAGGTCCGGCGTACGCTTAGACTTCACGAGCCTACTGGGGGATATCACCCAATGTTTACACTGCTCACAAGAATGCGTACGGCCTGGGGCATATCATCCAGCGCTCCGCGGTCGATTGGAGCGAACCTATTGAAGCCATTGAGGTTTTGCTTTGGGTATCCGATTGCCTTTTTTGTAGCCAAGCACCAGAAGGGATGAAATGCAAGATGTCAGGGGAAAGTACTCCGTTCTGATTCCGGACGCCGAGTTCTGGAAACAGATGGTACCCTGCCAGGCCGCCTGTCCGGTCCACACCGATGCCGGCCGGTACGTGCAGTTGATCGCCATCGGCGAGTATCGCGAAGCTTACCTCACCGCGCGGTCACCGAACCCCTTCGCGTCGGATTGTGGCCGCGTCTGTGCGGCGCCCTGCGAGGACCGTTGTCGCCGCGGCAAAATCGATGCGCCGGTCAGCATCCGCGCGCTCAAGCGTTTCGTCTGCGAGAAATACGGCGCCGAATCGTTCGCGCCGGATACCCAGGACGAGCTCTTTCACGGTGCTACCGAGCCAGGCAACAAGATCCCCTGGCACTTGCCGCTTCTCACCGTCAGCCGGAACAACGTGGCACGCGGTCAAAAGGTCGCGGTGATCGGCGCCGGCCCCGCGGGGCTGGCCTGCGCGCACGATCTGGCGCTCATGGGCTACCAGGTGACGGTGTTCGAAGCTTCGGGAACGCCGGGCGGCATGATGGTTCACGGCATTCCCGAATTCCGCCTGGCGCGCGCGGTGATCGACAAGGAGATCGCCAAGATCATCAGCCTCGGAGTGGAAATTAAGCTCCATTCGCCGCTCAACGAACAATTCGGCTTGCGTCAACTGCGCGAACTCGGTTACCAGAGTGCGTTCCTGAGTGTCGGCACGCAGCGTGGGCGCGGGATGGCGGTGGAAGGCCAGGAACTGGATGGCGTGGTCAAGGCCATCGATTTCCTGCTCAATGTGAATAACGGCTACAAAGTCGGACTGGGCAAGCGGGTGCTGGTCATCGGCGGCGGCTTTGTCGCTTTCGATGCGGCGCGCATGGCGCTGCGCACGGCGCTCGAAGGGCAGCCGGCGGCAGAGGGCAACATGGCGGCGGCCCTCGATGCGGCGCGCGCCGCGGTCCGCGCCGGGGTGACCGATGTCCGCATGATGAGTTTGGAATCGTTCGCGGAACTGCCGGTCATGCGAACCGCCCAGGGCAAAGAGGAATTCGAAGAAGCGGAACGCGAGGGCATCCATTTCCATCCGCAGCGCGGCGCACGCCGCTTTGTCGGCCGCAACGGACGCGTGGAAGCAGTGGAGCTGATCGGCGTAAGCCGCACCTACGACGACAACGGCCGGCTCAACCCAGTGTACGACGAGTCCATCCATGAGACGGTCGAGGCCGACACCGTCATACTCGCGATCGGCCAACAGGCCGACCTGAGCTTCCTGAACCACGCGGACGGAGTCGAGTTGACACCGGCAGGCACCGTCAAGGTGGATCCGGCGACCCTGGCCACCAGCGCGGCGGGCGTCTTCGCGGGCGGCGATGTGGCCTTTGGACCGCGCAACTTGATTGAGGCCATCGCCAACGGCAAGCAGGCGGCGCTCTCCATCGACAATTACCTGCGGGACGTCAAGGGCAGACCGGAAATCCGGTTTTCTATCCGCAAGATCCCCACGCGCGATTACCGAATGCCTGAGGACTACGAGCAGCTTGCGCGCCAGGCTCCTCCGACCACACCGATCGACCGGCGGACAGGGTTTTCCGAGGTCGAAACGGGCTACGCCGAGCCGGAGGCGCGGCTGCAGGCGGAGCGGTGCCTTTCGTGCCACATCCAGACCATCTACGACGCCGACACTTGCGTGCTGTGCAACCGCTGTGTGGACATTTGCCCGGAGTACTGCCTCAAACTGGTGCCCCTCGATCAACTGGACCTTGGCGCGGAGCGGGAAGCCGCGCTGGAGCACTACGGAGCAAATGGAGAGGTCGGCGTGCCTCTTTCGGCAATGATCAAGGACGACGACAAGTGCATTCGATGCGGTCTGTGCGCCATCCGCTGCCCCACCGACGCCATGACCATGGAGGTCTTCTTCTATGAAGAATCTGAAGCTGCTTGCAAGTGAAATGAGCGAAGGGCGGCGCGCCTTCTTCCGGAGGATCGGCCAGGGCACATTGCTGGCTGCGGTGGCAGGACAAGGCTATGCGCTGCTGCGGTCCCTGGTCCCCAACGTCCTCTATGAGCAGCCGCAGAAGTTCAAGATCGGCCTGCCGACGCAGTTCCCAGAGGGCGTCACGTTCATCGAGGATCGGCGCGTCTACCTATTCCGTAACCAGAACACGTTCCACGTGCTCTCTGCGAAATGCACCCACCTGGGATGCACGGTCAAGATGGTCAACTTGAACCAGCCGGAAAGGGTCGAAATCCAAGGCCGGCAAGTGGAGATCGCACAGGAGTTTCACTGCCCGTGCCACGGCTCCAAATACTACGGTGACGGGACCAACTACGCGGGTCCGGCGCCACAGCCACTCGCCTGTTACCAGATCGAGGTCTCGCCGGACGACGGGCAACTGGTGGTCGACCTGGGGGAGACCGTCAGCCGCGATGCCCGGTTGACGGTTTAGGGGAGAAAGATGGAAGTCAAGAAGAGCAAATGGGACCGGCTGATGTGGACCTGGAAGCCTCCCAGTGAGCGAGAGGCGGGCGATTCGGTTGTCCGCAACCTGCTGCTGCACTGGTTCCCGGCCAAGGTGACGAAAGACAGTCTGAGTTTCCGCTATTCGTTCTGGCTGGGTACGGTTTCGGCGCTGTTGTTCGGCATTCTGGCGGTGACCGGCGTGGTACTGATGTTCCTCTACGTCCCTTCGGTGGAGCGCGCATACCCATCGGTCAAGGACCTCGAATTCACCGTCTCTTTTGGCGGATTCATCCGCGCAGTGCATCGCATCTCCGCACACCTGATGGTGGCGGTGGTCTTCCTGCACCTGGTGCGGGTCTTCTGGACGGGCGCCTACAAGAACGGCACGGCATCCAATCAGAACCGGCCATTCAACTGGATTCTCGGCCTGGCGTTGCTACTGATTACGTTTCTGCTCTCCTTCACGGGCTATCTGCTTCCCTGGGACCAACTCGCCTATTGGGCCATCACAGTGGGCACCAACATCGCGAGTGCCGCCCCCCTGGTGGGAGACAAGATTCGCTTCCTATTCCTGGGCGGCAACGAGATCGGACAGAACACCCTGTTGCGGTTTTACGTGCTGCACTGCTTCTTCCTGCCGCTGCTGGTTCTGTTCCTCTTCTCCTGGCACATGTGGCGCGTGAGGAAAGATGGCGGGCTGGCTTGTGTGGATAAGTTGGCGCTCAAACAGAAAAGTGAAACAACCGCACCCGTAAAGAGCAAGACTTATTCCCTACTGGGAATCACGCGAGGGCGTACTGTCCACGTGGAAACGGCACTGGTAGCGCAGGACGAGCATACCGTTCCGTCGTCGCCGAATCTCACGCGGCGCCTGCTGGCCGTGATGCTGATCACCTTGACGGTGGTGGCGTTGCTTGCCGTATTCGTCGGCGCACCGCTGGAAGAGGCCGCCAATCCGCTGGTCACGCCGAATCCGGCGAAAGCACCGTGGTACTTCCTCTGGCTGCAGGAACTGGTCACCGATACCACCATCCACATCGGCGGATTGACGATCAACGGCGCGCTGCTGGGCGGCATGCTGGTGCCGGGCCTGCTGGTTCTGCTGCTGGGCGCGTGGCCCTACCTGGACAAGAGTTCCGTGAACAGCGTCGGCGTGTGGTTTGCCAAGGAACGCAGGAGGCAAAACCTGATCTTTCTGGCGGCGGTGATTTTCATTCTGATCTTCACTATTATCGGGACGTTCCTGCGCGGGCCGTACTGGAAGTTCTACTGGCCCTGGCAAGGCTGGCCAGAAGTTCCGAGGAGATTTTAGGGAACGCGCCATGAACTGGAAGAATCGCGATTGGGCTTGGATCTACTGGTCGGGCGTTGTGCTGCTCCTCATCACCGGCTACGTCGTCTGGGACAACATGGTGCCGGAATGGGGAGATTACCAGTCCGACTTCAAGGAACTGGTCGCCCAGCGTTTCGGACAGGCACGGGCGAAGCAAGTGCCGGCGGGCATCCAGCAGGTCTGGGTACCACAACTGGGACGCGCCGACCGCTGCACCACGTGTCACCTGGGCGTCTCGTGGAAGGGTTTTGAAAACGCGCCGGAACCTTTCCGCACGCATTCCAAAGAGATTCTGGATAAGCACCCCATCGCGCAGTACGGATGCACAGTTTGCCACGGCGGCCAGGGACAGGCCACCGACGAACGGTCGGCGCACGCCACGATGGTAGATCACTGGGAGGACCCGGTACTGGGCGCCGACCTCGCTAAGACGTACCTGGTAAAGAATCGCGAAGCGCTCCTCCAGATCAACTGCAACCAGTGCCACCGCTATGACCACGAGACCAAGGGCGCCGACTACATCAATTACGCCAAGCAACTGGTGCAGCAGAAGGGCTGCCGTGCCTGCCACACCATCAACGGCCGCGGTGGCATGGTCGGGCCGAACCTGACGTACATCGGGGACCAATCTCCCGAGCAGTACGACTACTCGCGCATGAACGGCGTCAAGACCGCGTTCGCCTGGCACCTCTCGCATTTCAAGGAGCCCAAGGCCATGGTATCCACCACAGTGATGCCGAATTTCGGCTTTGGCAGCAAGGAGGCGCAGGCGCTGGCGATGCTGGTCCTGAGCTGGAAGAAGACCAATCTGCCGGTGGAATACATTCCGGGAGTCAAAGTGGGAGACGTGCCGAGTCCTGAAGAACTGGCCAAAGAAAAACAGATGGAGACCGGCGAGGGCGCTTTCTTTGTGAAGAAGACGTGCTTCATCTGCCACAGCGTGAGCACGTTAGGGATCGAATCTGCCACCAACATCGGACCCGATTTGGCTAATGCCGCGGCCGATGTGCAAGCGCGATTCGGCCGGACGTTGGAGGACTTTCTGGCCGCGCCCACTGGAACCATGGCCGTGGTGCTTTCCACCCAGATCCATCTCACGCCTGAGGATAGGGCCGAGGCCATCAGCAAGCTGAAAGCAGCTTATCAACTCAAACTCGAGCAGGAGAAAACCGCTCGACCGAGAAAGTAAGACGAGGAGACCATGAAGAAAATTGAACGGAGAGCGCTGATTGCCGGCTCGCTGGAGGCCCTTGGCGGGCTCTTCCTAGCGGGGTGCCGCCGGAGGCCGAAAGTCGAGATGCGGCAGGGCGATGTCGCGGAAGCCGCGGTGGCCACATATGTGGCGCCGGGTGACCTTGACCCGTACTACCTCTTCTATTCCGGCGGCCAGTCGGGACACATCTTCGTGGCCGGAATCCCCTCGATGCGGCATATCAGCACGATTCCGGTATTCACTCCGTACCCCGGCACCGGGCATGGATTTGACAAGGAATCGAAGGCCATGCTGGGTGGCTATCTTTGGGGGGACGCACATCACGTAGCCTTAAGCCAGACTAATGGCGATTATGACGGCCGATGGATCTTCGTCAGCGATAATGCCAACAATCGAATGGCGCGTATCGACTTGCGGGACTTCAAAACGAAGCAGATCCTTGGGCCGATCCCGAATGTCTCGGGCAACCACTGCTCGTCTTTCGTCACCACTAACACCGAATATGTTCTGGCCGCATCGCGTTTTTCTGTTCCCTTGCCGATGGGTACCTACGCGCCGATCGAGCAGTACGCGACCGTCTACAAAGGCGTCGTGGCCGGCGTCAAAGTGGATCCGAAGACAGGCGAGATGAGCCTTGGCTGGGAGATTCTGATGCCTCCGTTCGACTACGACCTGGGCACGACCGGCAAAGGTCCCAGCAACGACTGGGCTTTCTGGAGTTGTTACAACTCCGAACGGGCCACCGGAAAACTGGAAGTTACCTCCACGCAGCGCGATCGCGACTACGTCAGCGCCGTGAATTGGAAACTCGCCGAGCAAGCAATCGCCAACGGTAAATACAAGATCATCGATGGTGTAAAAGTCATCGATCCGAAAGATACACCCGGAGTCGTGTACTTCATGCCGTGTTCCAAGAGCCCGCACGGCGTGGATGTGACTCCGGACGGAAAATACATCGTTGGGAGCGGCAAGCTACAGTCGATCACTACGGTTTTCAATTTCGAGAAGATGCTGACCGCCATTCAGCAGAAACATTTCACGGGAGATGAAGACGGCATCCCGGTGCTGAAATACGAGGCCATCAAGGACGCCGAAGTGAACGTCGGTTTGGGGCCGCTCCACACCCAGTTCGACGATCAGGGCTATGCCTACACCAGCCTCTTCATCGAGAGCGCGATCGCCAAATGGAAACTTGGCACGTGGGAGGTAATTGATAAGATTCCAGTATCTTACAACATCGGCCATCTTTGCGTGATCGGCGGCGATACCGTGCATCCCGACGGCAAGTACGTGATTGCGCTCAACAAGCTTTCTCACGGGCGCCATTTGAGCGTGGGGCCGTCGCAGCCGGAGAGCTCGCAGTTGATCGATATCACAGGCGAAAAAATGAAGCTCCTGTACGACGCATTCACGGAGTCGGAGCCGCATTACTCACAGGTCATTGCGGCCAGCAAGATTCACCCCATCGAAGTCTATCCGAAAGAAGAGAGCCGCAACCCCAATGCCATCTGGGACGTGAAAGATGCCAAGATCGAGCGGGACGGCACACACGTGACCGTCAAGATGACCGCGGTGCGCAGCAACTTCGAACCGAACAAGATCGAAGTGAACAAGGGCGACCTTGTGACTATCCATCTGACCAATATTGAGCAGACCACCGACGAAACCCATGGATTCGGTTTGAGCGAGTACAACATCAATACGTCGATCGATCCGGGCGAAACCAAAACCCTCGAGTTCGTCGCCGACAAGGTGGGAGTGTATGCCTACTATTGCACGAGTTTCTGTTCGGCTTTGCATCAGGAAATGCAGGGTTACCTGCTGGTAAAGCCGAAATAAAGAGGAGTCATCATGTCACCCGCAGTTCCGGTCCCTTCGCCGGTGTCATTTCTGGAAAAGACCAACGCTTTCTTCGACCGGCCGCTGGGCAAGCGCGGCCGTCTGACGGTCGTGGTGGCGGCGCTGCTGCTCATTCCGACGTTCTTCTTCCCGCTCTGGAACATGACCCTGTTTTCGAACCAGTTTCAAGACGGCTTGGACCTTCACATCTATTCGTACACCCTTGCCGGTGGCCACACTGCCTCGCGGGACGATCTGCGCGAGATCAACACGCTCAACCATTACATCGGCATGCGTCCTTTGCTCGAAAGCGACTTCAGCGAGTTCACCTGGCTGCCATTGATGATCGGCGTCTTCTTCATCTTGGCTCTGCGCGCGGTGGTGATCGGTAAGGTAGCCAGCCTGGTGGATACCGCAGTCCTGTTCATGTACTCCAGCCTGTTTTCCCTGTGGAGTTTCTACCACCGGATGTACCAATACGGGCACCAACTGGATCCAACGGCTCCGGTAAAGGTGACGCCCTTCATGCCGCCGATGCTGGGATCGCGGCAACTCGCCAACTTTCAGGTACAGTGCTATCCGGGTGCCGCGTCATATTTCATCGTGGCATTTTTCCTGCTTCTGGTAGCGGCCCTTGTGATCACCTGGGTGAAAGCGAAATGATAGCGACCCGTCTTGGCATCGTCCTGCTGTTCGTTCATGCTCTTGCCGCGGCCACACTCGTCGTCGGTCCTGGCGGGCGTTACAGCAGCGCGCGCGAGGCGATCGCCGGAGCGGCTGCCGGAGACACCATCCGGGTCGAAAGCGGAACTTATCCAGGGAGCCTGGTGCTCGACAAGCCACTGACCCTGGTGGGCGTGGGTAAACCGGTGATCCACGGAGACGAGCAAGGCAGCGTCATTACGGTGCTTGCCGACGGCTGCACTGTCCGGGGACTCATTCTGGAGCACAGCGGCGGCATGCTGGTGAAGGAGGACTCGGGCGTCCTTCTGCACTCGAGCGGCAACCACGTCGAGGAGAACGAGCTTCGCGACGTACTCTTCGGGATCTACTTCTTCGCCTCCAGCCGGAATATCGTCACCGGCAACGTCATTCACGGGCGCGCCTGGCTGGGCGCCGGTGAGCGCGGGAGCGGCATCCACATCTACAACTCTTCTGAGAACACCATCTCCGGCAACACGATCAGCGAGACGCGCGATGGCATGTACCTGCAATACGCCTCCCACAGCACCATCCGCGGCAACCACGTTTCCGATGTCCGTTACGGCCTGCACTACATGTACTCGGACGACAACACGTTCGAGGACAATTCCTTTTCCCGCAACGTCGCGGGCGCCGCCATCATGTATTCGCGGAGGATCACGTTTCGCCACAACCGCTTTGTGCATAACCGCGGCGTCAGTTCCTTCGGAATTCTGTTTCAGGAAGCCGAGAATTGCGTGGCCGAGGACAACGTCTTCGTGGACAATGCCGTGGGTATCTTCATGGAAGCCCTGCGAGGAACGGTGTTCCGAAGGAACCTGATCGCGGCCAATGACACGGCTCTGCGAATCTTCAGCAGCGCCACGGGAAACACTTTCGAAGCCAACAATTTCATCGACAACCTCAGCCCGGCGGAAGTGATCGGCAGGAGTACCGATACCCATTGGAGCGGCGCGCAGGGCGGCAACTACTGGAGCGAGTATGACGGCTACGATCTGAATGCCGATGGCATCGGCGACGTGCCATTCAAAATCCAAAATATTTTTCAGCATCTGGAGGGAGACTATCCGCGCATCCGCATCTATCTTTACAGTCCCGCTTCACAAGCTTTGGCGGCGGCGGAGAAGGCTTTTCCCGTGCTTGAAGGTTCGCGGGAGTTCGATCGGCACCCCCTTATGAAGCCGGTGGCGCTGGCGATACCGGAGCCAGAAAAGGCGCGGCAGGCTGGGATCTACCCACTCGCGATTTCGATGGCCATGCTGCTAATTCCCGCCGTGGTTTACAGGAAAGGAAGAGAGCGATGAATGCGGTGGAGGTCCACAATCTTAACAAGCGCTTCGGAACATTTCTGGCGTTGGAGGACGTCTCCTTCGCTGTGCAACCCGGCGAGGCCTTCGCGCTGCTTGGTCCTAACGGTAGCGGCAAGACGACCACTTTGAAGTCGATCGCCGGCCTGGCTCCGCCAACGTCCGGCCAAGTCCTGGTGGAAGGCATCGATGTCTGGAAGTGTCCACGCGAAGCCAAGAGGCGGTTCAGCTATCTTCCGCAGAGGGTCGCATTTCCGGAGAATCTGACGTCGCGCGAAGTCCTGGAGTTCTATTGCCGCTTGCGGCGCGTGCCCACCGGTCGAGCAGAAGGGGCCTTGTCACGCGCGGGCCTGAACCGGGCCGAGTGCAGCGCCAAGTCCGTCGGAACATTTTCCGGCGGCATGTCACAGCGATTGGGTATCGCGGTGGCGTTGTTGGCTGAAGCGAATATTCTGATTCTCGACGAGCCCACCGCCAGTCTCGATCCGGCAGGTGCAGCCGGGTTTCTGGACACCATCGAAAAGCTCAAGCGCGGTGGTACAACGGTGCTCTTCTCTTCCCACGTGCTTTTCGACGTCGAGACGCTCGCGGATCGCGTAGCCTTGCTGCTGGATGGACGCCTGGTTGCCATCGAATCCGTCGAAGGGCTGCGGAGAGTGCTTCGCCGGGGCGCGCCAACTCGCACGATGCTGCGACGTGCCGACGACCTTGCCGTGCGCGTGGCTCGCCGGGCCGGCGCCACCGAGGCGAGAATCGATGGCCGCATCCTGACCTTCACCTCGGATGCCGAAGATCGAATCTCCATACTTCGCTCGATGGAAGAGGCTGGGTGCGGCGTCGAGAGCTTTTCGACCGAAGAAGGCTCGCTTCAGGAAGTGTATTTGCGATATATCCATGAAAAAAGTGCTGATCATCGCGTTGACCACGCTCGCGGCGTGCCGGACCGGTCCGCCGCGGCCGATTGACATCGAACCATCCGACATGTGTTCGCGCTGCCGCATGGCGATCTCGCAGAATCGGTACGCTGCGGAGTTGGTGGATCGCGACGGTAACGTGTGGAAGTTCGATGACATCGGATGCATGGTGCGCTACACCCGAGATCATGGCCTCGAACCGCGGTCGCAGACCTACTTTGTGATGGATTACCAGAGTCAGCACTGGCTCAACGCCGCTCATGCGCTCTACGTCAGGTCGGAGGAGATTCCGAGCCCCATGTCGGGCGGGATCGTGGCATTTGAGAATGAGGCCAAAGCAGAGGAGTTCTCGCACAGCGTCCATGGCGCCGTGCTGACATTCGAGGGGTTATGGAATACCAAACAGTGAAGACCGTCGCCATGCAGGAGCTCCGTATCCATGTGCGGAGCAAATGGACCCTTCTGTTCGGACTGGTGTTCGGCGCGCTGGCTCTGGCGATCTCTTATTTTGGATTGGTCACCGCCGGATTGGTCGGCTTTCAAGGTTTCACGCGCACCTCCGCGAGCCTGTTGAACCTAGTGATCTACCTGGTTCCGCTGATGTCGTTGACCATGGGAGCGCTGAGCTTCACGGGTGAACGCGGCGCAGCGGAGTTGCTGTTCTCCCAGCCCGTGTTGCGCAGCGAAATTTTGCTTGGCAAGTTGGCCGGATTATTCGTCTCGGTGGCCGGAGCTACGTGTTTCGGGTTCGGCATGGCGGGAGTCGTAATTGCCCTGAATGCCGATGGGGAGGGATCGCTGGCCTACCTGGCGCTGGTCGGGTTGACGCTATTGCTGGCCCTGGCATTCCTGTCACTGGGATCGATGGTAGCCGTAGTGGCACAAAAGAGGGCCAAGGCGTTCGGTTACGCACTCTTCCTCTGGTTCTTCTTCGTGCTATTTTACGATCTGCTGGTGATGGGGGTGGCTTTCTTATTAAAGGAACGGGCAGCAAACCTCTTGATTTTTCTCTCTCTATTCGGCAATCCCGCGGACATGGTTCGTGTGTCGGCCCTGGTCGCGATGGGCGGCACAAGCATCTTCGGCGCCGCCGGCGCGCTTCTCGTCAAATTCCTCGGCGGAGCGCTCAGTGCAGCACTGCTGATGGTATCGGCCCTGCTGGTCTGGGTCATTGGCCCTATCGCCTTC